>Ga0180217_1000034_pt1 | contig 292505 bp, 136 predicted proteins | sample eDN3rd37CBELigOP_FD_128521 | JGI IMG/M metagenome (GOLD analysis project Ga0180217, IMG submission 128521) | Enriched Organic Plus compost microbial communities from Emeryville, California, USA - eDNA 3rd pass 37_C BE-Lig OP (version 2) (version 2) ... | reverse complement strand
TGCTAAGAAGCCTGCAACCAAGAAGCCTTCGAAAAAGCCTACTGCCAAGAAGCCTGCGACCAAGAAGCCTTCGAAGAAGCCTATTGCCAAGAAACCTGCAACTAAGAAGCCTTCGAAGAAGCCCACGGCAAAGAAACCCACAACTAAGAAACCCACAACTAAGAAACCCACACTCAAGAAAATGCTCTAATGTTGTGCAACCAAGAATCCATTGTAGGAAAGCTTAACTAGTCCAGCATGCTGGTTGCAGAGTGTTCTACATCAAGCATTGTTTCCCATACTTGTTTAACCATACACCTTCCCCACTGTCCCATTTTACCCGTTTGTGATCTTTCGGCAGTTGTGTAGCACAGCGATCAGCTTCTCAAGCCCGAGCCAAGCGGTCTATGACGATGAGTAGGTGCTGCCATCGTTCTCATATGAGCGTTTGTGCCAGTGCAGTGCTGTGCTGACAAGAAGTCATCTCAACAGTACAGTTCCCTCAATCAGCCAGGTCCCGGTGGATAAAGTCATTTTCAGGATTTCTTGACATCCTGTTGCCATTCCCGTTTTGAAGCTTACTCGTGAGTGCCTACAAATATGAATGATCGGGCTGAATGCATCTAACAGTTGTATTGCCACCTCTCTATCTATCTCCCCCAAAGACGACTACATGATGGAGGATTTAAAGCAATACTTCCGTCATACTGTGGTCGAGCCAGTCAAGGCCTTTCGGAGGTCCAGTTTCAGGCAGGTACGTACTGGGCTCGCGTTTAGTAGCCTACCATTGGTACCCACACTGCGGTCTGATCCTTGACGCCGACGTATGGCGTCCTTTGCTCCCAGATCTCCTTAGATCACGCACTCGGCCGCTTCAGACTTGGGAGCGAAGATCCGAGCCGTTGTATTTGTGTGCTTGATTCCTGCCCTAGGCACGCCCGTAGCGTCCTTTTCATCTCTCACTCGCTCGTGAATGTCTTCACACATACTATCCCCGACAGATCCAACACCAGTTCCTGAACCTGGCGCTGGTGGTCTGCTCCGCGATAATGATTTGGCAAACTTTGATCTTCTTAACCAACTCGTCGTCACCCGTGGTGGTCGTCCTTAGCGGTTCGATGGAGCCAACCATGTACAAGGGTGATATCCTGTTCTTGGCTAACCCGTCTGATACCCCATTCGCGATCGGAGACATCGTCGTGTACAAGATCGAAGGGCGAGATATTCCGATCGTTCACCGTATCTTAGAAATCCATACGGACAGTAATGGACAACAAATGCTCTTGACAAAAGGTGATAACAATGATGGATTTGACCGACCCCTTTACCAGCCTCATACACAGCAACGGACGAACGGGCTCGTGATGTGGCTCAGGCCCGACCAGGTGCTGGGTCGTGCCAAGGCTTTCTTGCCTTACATCGGACATCTAACGATTGTGATGACCGAATACCCCATCATCAAGTTCCTTTTGCTTGCGACGATGGGCTTCTTTGTCATCACGGGCAAGGATTAAATGCGACGCATTCTCTCAGGGATTGTACGCCGAGCATTGATGTTGCGCTGTCGAAAAGAGAGCGCTTGTATATATAGTGGCTTGTCCAAGTTCTTCTGCATAAATCGGTGCTAACTCATACTATTCTAGGTTTATCTTGGCGTCGTGTTGTATTGCTCAGAAGGATGCGAAGTATAAACAACAAGCCCGCCTCATACGATCGATGGGGGCACGACTAATGTATCAATTAAGCGAAGTTAACTTAGTACTGACTTGCGATCGAGTCGAGATAGCCCATACCCACCGCACTCAATGACGTGGATTCTGTGCGCGCCATCATATTCGCCAGTGGTGGCCAATTGTCACCATCGCCAACTGTCTCCTCCTTTGCACCATCTGGCCAAACACTTTGTTCAATCGTCTTGAGTTCACGGCGAATATCGTCGGAGATGGAACTAGCCGATGCAGTCAGTGACATCAGTGCCGAACGCTGGAGGAGATTAAAGTGAGAAGGAATCTCTTGGCGTAGGTAGGCCTTGCCCTCACGTGCGAACTCGTCAAGTTTGACCGCACCCCTTCGGATTTCCTGAATGCGTTGGGAGATTTGGGCCTTGTCATCGTCAGTCAAATCGCTATTGACCAGTGCGTTCATTTCCAACAATTGCGATCGAAGGACGGCCTTCGTTTCAAAGTATACGACCAACATCCGCGCAAAGTCAATGACAGGGTGATGAGGAAGCGACAATGGAACTCCATTCTCGTCGAGTGTGATCGATTTCACGAGCAATGAGAAGTGACGGAGCAGAATTTGTTCAACAAGCTCATTGCGATTCGCAACGATCCACTGAGGTGCCTTTCGCAAACTAAAGTGGCGCAGGGCGTCAAATCGACGACCGCTTCGCAGATAACGAATCATTGCACTAGTGAACGAGTCTGTTGTGATTGCGTCCACATTGCTTTGGTCATCGTACCCTTCACCCGTGATGATGCCGCGGTATTCATCTGCATATGCACACGCCTCTTCAAGCCATGACCTAGGCACGCGAGCGCCTTGGCAAAGGAAGCTGAAAATAAGCACACATTCCTTTGCAATTTTCGGAACGACACGAGACCCGCCATCTCCAGAGTACGCGGATAAGCCGGGTGTTAGCGACCAAAGAGACAGGCACGTGCGAGGTGCCACTGTAAGCCTACTTTGTGATCCCACGTCCACGTCGTCATCCTCGAGAGCGAGACTTTTCGGCTTCGATGCATCCATATCATCGGATGGTGAGGGAAGGGATATGCAGACCAGTGCTGGGGGAGCAATACAGTCGTGTACTGCATCGATCGGGAGCTGACCTGCGACCTCAACAAAACCCAGATTGGCTCCAGCGTCATAGGTTGGACTCATCTCATCAGACTCTGCTGCGGGCTCGGCTCCGTCGTCCAGCATGGGCAGTTCTACACCATGATGGCCCTCGAGTCGCGGCCCAAGAATGATGCCCTTGCGGAGCATTTCCTTTTCATAGTTCCTGAGGGTCGGCTCATAGTCAATGACAAAGCCTTCAGCTGGTGATCCTGCACCCCAACGATCTTCACTAGACTCTGTCGCAGGGAAATATACATCCAATTCTGACTCCTCCGCTCCGTCTTCCTGGAGCTCGACCACACAGCTTTCGCCAGGGACGAACGTGTTCTCAACACCGGTTGTGTTGGCCGAACTCTGCGAAGAGTCTTCAAGCTCCGTGCTTGCACCTTGTTCGGCACCTCCTGCCTTTCTTCGAAGCTGGATCGAATACTGGCGTGCAAGGAGATCGAGCAATAGATTCTTCCAGAGGGTCGGGGCGCTCTCTGTGACTTCATTCACGGATAAAGCAAATGGATGAGCGAGATTGACACGCTCAGACCCACCAGTTAGTCCTTGCGTGATTTGCTGCGCGAGTGATGCCACTTCCGTTGATGCAGAGCTCAAAGCATGCTCACCAAAGCCTCCTTCTGGGATAGCGAAGTCACCTTCGTCGAAGAAGTGAGTACGATATTCATCGATCGACCTGAGCGTCAGGGAGACAATACGGTCTTCTCCGGTGTACCACTGCTGACCAGCAGATGCATCAAACACATGCCTGGCAATGATCTCCTGTGCCAAACGACGTCGCTCCAGCGGATGCAAGTGAAGGGAACGAAGACCTACATAAACTGCCCAGTGCCATAATCCTAGCGCCTCCAGTTGTGCTAAAAAGGTACCTGTGAGGACTCTCTGATAGCGCGTGCGAGGTGCAATTGAGTCCGTCTGCCACAGGGATTGAGTCGCCCGGTGTTCTGCGAGGGCGATTGCTGGAGTCAGGAGCTCGCTGAGGATCCAGCGCAAAGCCACGTCAGTCGGTGAAGGACTGTCCAAAGGAGCTGTAAATATTTCACCAACGACGTCTGGGCCAAACCTCGAGCGCGGATCTCGACTATCGTCAATTGCGAGTTTCAACAAGGCAAATGTGGGGTCTTGATGACCACGAGTGAGTATCCCAAGTAGGTTGTAGTGGCTTGTTCGATCTGCAACTCGTGCAGGTGCCCCAAGTGCAGAGAACGCGTTAGGAAGCCCTTTGGCGGACTGAAGGCTCGAAGCCTCCATCGCTTCACGGACCTCCGTAAGCGGTCGCACGGTTTTGACAGGGTCAACGGCCAGTAGGGTGAGAAGCCTCTTAGCCTGAACATTGCTCCAAAGTTTCTTGTCGGTCTGGTAAGCACTTGTCTCAATCATATCCGAGCCCGAACTCGAACCGGACTGACCTGGCACCAAATACGCTGCGGACGTTCGATTGTACAGCCGGTGGGGGGTCAGATAACCGTGCACGTATTCCGGATAGGGCTTAATCATCTTGAACCTTTCGGTGAGCATGTGGTATTTTTCCAGCACCACTGCAGCAGGATTAGGCACTGTCCATTCCTTCTGGGTCAGTGTCCAGACTACGAGCGCCAGTTGATTCATCCATTGCTGCATCGATGGTGAGACAAAGCACATGTCATCGTCAACCAAGGTTACACTCTGGCCATGACCAGACACAGGTGCGGTGCCCTGGCTTACGTTAGAAGATGAGGGACATAATTCCAGAAGCAGGCTGAAGTCGCCTGCCAGGAGCGCGTACACTCGTTGATGCCAACGCTCAACCAAATTCCACTGGCCGGAGGCCTTCCACTTCTTGATCTGTTCGGATAAGGCAAACTGGGGGTTTGCGGCCAGCGCTAATTTGGTTTCTTCGGAGTGGGCAGGTGATGGGTGTGCCCATGTGTGCGAGGTAGCTGTACTCGTAGGATCAACAATGGTGGCACCGATTCGCGATATCAGCAACGCCAGGTGCAAATCGCCACCCTTTTGTGCTACTTCGGCGGCTTCGACAACCCGCAGATGGCTGAGTAGCGCAAACACTCGCGCACCAAGAAGAATCTCCGAGGGCATGCCGCGGGACACAAACGCATAATTAGGTGTCCTGGCGTCTGTGAAGAGCGACTCGAATTGGTCTAGTAAATTGATCCTCCGTTTCAGTGAACTGGAAGTCGCATGACGAAGCCAACCAAGAAGCGCCACAATCTTCGAGACAGGCCTTGCCGATGAGGAACCCGGCAAGAGCTCTTCAGAAACCAGCGATCGGATGAGCGCAAGCGATCGGGTCCATTCCCGAATCGCGTCAGACTCGACTGAGCCAGGCACAATGGATTGCTCATAGAGGGCAATGAGCGAACGCTCCACGAATTCGTCGAGGTGACGGCGAACAGTGTTTTCTGATGGTTTGATCGGCTTGGCTGCGACGGCCCACCAAGGTAACTCGTGAGATTTAGGAATATCTCCATTGGCACTCGACTGCGCGAATTCGTTATAATACTTCGCATTAAGCTTGGCATGAATCTGAAGCAAGCTCGAAAGTGTCTCGCCAAGGAAGGTGTGATAGCCACGTTTGAGTTTTGCTGGTACCTGCGGGCATAAGTCAATCTTCGAAATGACCACGCTGGTCCGCACTGAGTTGCTGCCGATATTGTCGTTACTAACGGGGACCGCCGGAGTTTGGTTCGACCGGGACACGGTCTTGTGTGAGGCTGTCTCAGATTGGGAGCCAGGAGCCGCCACGGTAACGAGCATCCCGTTGGGTCCCCAGCATGGTCGGAACGAGTTCGCCATCTTTTGGAGGAATTGTTGAGATGCATCGAGCGCAGTCTCGTGAGATGCACTGCTCTCACTCAGGGGCTTACTTGCCTTGGTGTTGAGCTTACGTAGCAAGTCCGCGACTCCCGTGGCGACGTCGACACTACCCGCACTTGCACTTCCAGTCATACTCGCAGTTTGAGCTTGTGATTGAGTAGCAAGAAACGGTGCCTCGAGACTTACCGTTTGGCCTCGTGCGAGAGGCGCCACAGGTCGTTTGCCCACAGAAGCGGTGAGGGCGGCGGGGGCGGAGTCCTGGCCTGGAACCCGCGCTGTCTGTGAACTGGGCTTGAGTGACTTTGCACCGGCCGGAGGTGGGACAGACTGCGAGTTGACACCACCCGCCGCACCAGACTTGGCCGGTCCCTCGGCCTGCGCCCATGGCGACGCGAATCGAGTTGAGAACGCAGACACGGTTGTCCGTTGAACCGAGGCGGGCTCTCGTTTTTGGGCCGGCTGCGGCTGCTTGCCGGGCGCCATCGGCGATGCAGCCAGGTCAAATACATGTTCAAGCTTTTGCTCTACGCGGAGGCCGGCTTGATCTGGCGCGGGGCGCTCGGAGGCGCGCGCAACGGTCGAAAAACCGGCTCCAGGCTTGGTTGCGGAGCCGATGGGAGTGGGTGGAACAGCAAATCTAGGCATATGGATGGCTTAGTACGGGTATAAAACCCGGTTGAATAGTTTTAAAACAGATTACAATTCCAGTATGCTAATTTTTTTCAATACTATACTGACCACCCTATACACTTTCAATTCGCTTCTCGGATCGGTTTCAATGCTTTTTTTTACGCTTGCTGCTTGGCTGTTTTTCGACTGCCTGCGCCTTGCTCTCCTTTGATCACACTGCCACTGTGTTAGTCGCCGAGTGATCTTCGCTTTTCCCATGATATCGGCATCGCAGAGTGCTTGTTTACCGACCAAAATTACGCCAAGTTTGGTCCTACGAGGGTTCCAGCTCAAGTATTTGTGCAAATTGGATCTACTCGACACGTTGTGGCAGTGTTACTTGAGTCCCAGGCCTGACTCACCGCGAATGTCCATATTTCCCACGTATAGCCTCCAGCAACTCTCGTTCGGTCTCAGAGTACGACCCTTACATCCTGCTGACGAAAACGCTTCCGACGGTGCAGCTGTAGAAAGCAGTCGAGCCTAGACAAGTTCAAACATGAACACAGATCTTTCGTCTCCCAGGAGCAGTCCGAGCGAGTTTCCCCCGCCCCCGGCACTGATCGACCCCATGCAGCAACAGCAGGAGCACGCCAAGGCGAACGATGCCTCGGAGCATCCCGTAGCGCTCTTCTTCCACGTATTCTTCAAGGCCGCGGCTATGTTTATGTTCCTCTTTGGCGGCTTCTTTACCAACAGTTTCATTCTAACGTTTATTACTTGCGTCCTACTCTGCGCTTTTGACTTCTGGACTGTCAAGAACGTCACCGGCCGGCTGCTCGTTGGACTTCGATGGTGGAATGAAGTGCTCGAGGACGGCACCACGAAGTGGGTCTTTGAGAGTCGCACTGACCCTCGACCCGTTAACCGCATTGACTCGCTCGTCTTCTGGACAACGCTTTATCTCACGCCACCCATATGGCTCATTGTGGGTCTGATTGTCACTGGATTTCAAGTCAAGTGGCTGCTGGTTGTTATAGTGGCTGTGATTCTCTCCTCGGCGAATACCATCGGATACTGGAAGTGCCAGAATGACGCCTCAGCCAAGCTGCGCCAGTATCTCACCGACAAGCTAGTCGGTGCAGCTACGAGCCATCTGACGAATCAGCTGTCAAACCCCAACACTGCTGCGACCACCCTTTCAGCCTTCGCTGGCCAGCCAGGTCAGGCGGCTCAGCCACAGCCCCAGTCCCCTCAGGGCTTCTCGAATGCCACAGGTGCACGTCACCTGTAATTTCTTAATGACTCAGTGTACATAAGATCACGGCAGAGTCGAAAGCAGTAGTCATTCTTTATTCTGAGCGCTTCACGGTAAATTAACACTGAATACATATTTGGAATCAAAGTACTTTACACTGTGGGTATAGCTGTAGTAATCTATCATATCCTAAGATGAAGCCGTTGATCTGCTTCGTCTTGGTGTTGGTCTTGGTCTTAGTGATGCCACAGCTCCAAGTCAACAGAGGTTCTTGTGAGCTGCAATTTGTTCGCCAGCTTTGTGGGTCGAGTTATGCAAGTCGCCGGATCCGATTCCGTACCCACTCCACAAATGATTTACTCAGTGCGCGACACTGTGCGGAGTCTCCTGTGTGTTCTAAGTCCTGAATGGCGATGGGGGCTGGATTTGGCAGCGGGTCCAGCGCCGAGTCGAGCTCAATCGCAGAAGTGAATTGTTGTTGAAAGGAAGGGAGCCAGAGTGCGGAAACCAAGCCTCTGATCTCGCTTGTCTCCATACTTGCGGCGGATACGTATTGCGCACCTACCTGGCACGTATGTTCAGTGGTCCCTCGGGAACTCCCAGTTGGAGCAGGGGAGAGTAGATTTCGAACCAGATTCCTTAACATAAGGAGGGTTCGCGGTCCTGGTGCCTCTCGGCACGCGTGGGGCAAGCTTGGAGGTAGCCGAGGTGGTGAAGGGAGAGGGCTTGCGTGGGAGTCATGAAGACATCTCTCCTCCGGAGATGTCCCTCCTTCCCTCTCCAAAGCTTCGGAATGAGGTTCCACCTGAATCACCCTAAACATGTAAACCGGTTGTGCCGGTGTCTGCATCTGAGCTTGAGATTTCACTGGGGAGCTTTGCGGTATGGAATCGGATCCTGTGCCTGCACCGACGGAGCGGACGTGAATCACGAGCTCATGCTGAGGCATGAGTTCCGATGTGATCAGGACATACACCTGTGGATTTGTGCGTGAGCTCCCGTCCAGCGTGTGCAGTGAAATTGTTTGGACTCGTTGGTGCTCTCCTTCACGAGTCACTATCACGATACTGCCAGCGGATGCGGCGTCATCGGTGCACATCGCACGAATCAGTAAGGTCAATGGATCCTCGCAGTACACCACAGATGAACTGTGTCTCCCCCAACTTTCCGAACAAGATACAACGTCCATTGCGTGGCAACGCCGACGGGTCGTCTCTGGCCCAACGCGCAGAGATATGCTTCGATCACACGAGATGCAATTCTGAGGTGCATTGAGTAGTGCCCATTCACAGTAGCTAATGCGAGAGTCAGCTTCTTTGCTTTCAAGATCGAGCTTAAGAAGCGGGGCTCGGGTCAGCATCGAGCAAAGCAAGCCAGCTGGAATACGCCGTCCACACTCGTCGAGAAATGCATTCCGTAAATGCTGCAATATTGGATCGAGTATTCTAGTACGAATGTACATCCGTTCACGATCTTCAACTGCAGATGAAGAGACCGAGGCCAGTAAAGACTCTTGATTGAGTTGCTGCTTGTGCGGGGTGTCCTGGGCAAGTGTAAGCTCAAGAAGCTCGGCATCCCTCTTTGACTGCTCCTCAACCCATGCTAGAAGCGTGCGAATGCCGCCGTTCTCGTCAGTTTCTCGTAAGTCGCACCTGTGGTCAATCAAGGCATCCTCGATGCATTTCAGTGTAATGGTCGATGCGGCATAGAACCCCTCGCGGTTGACGTCGATAACGTCATCCTGTGCGACTATGCACACGTTAAACCCATGCGATGTTGTGAGGATAGACGCCGTTACAGAACTAGTCCTCGTACCTCCGAGCCGTACCTTGGTCAGCCGTTCGCGTAAGGGAGTGGATTGCACACCTGTCCGACGCTCCCGACGATTAGAGGCAGTCTGTCGTACAGCCATTCCCGTCATTGCTGGGCTAGCGTCTCGACCTGTGTGCGAGGTGGCCTGGATCAGAGATGACAGGTAGAGTCCAATCCTTCCAACAAGTGGCGCTAGCGTGTCGTTTGGGCCGACAGGTCCATCGGCGAGGCGAGGAAACATGCGACTCAACGCATCCTGCGGTATGCAGTGATACGCAAGCACGGATGGAACATGGCTCAGAACCAGCACAGCAAGCGAAACGCCATCTCTGCGAGTGCTCATTCAGCTCAAGAGAGAGGAAGACCGAAACGGCGCGAATTCACTTAAAGGGACAAAGATGCGAATATCTTTACGAGTGATTATGAATTAAGTCAACTTGACATGCGCTACAGACGTGTCAGAGCCTCAGTGCAAGTGACCGGTGCCGAGATCTCGCAGTGCGGAAAAAGTACACCTCGTGGTGTTTGAATTCAAATTCCATCCGCAGCAAATGCTTGGCAATGAGATATGGCCGGGGTTTCACCGTAGTCGTGGAGATTCAGCGCATGCGTGACCTAAGATGCAATTATCCAGGTCAGTAACTTATAGAGCTTGATGACTGCAGACCAGCTTGTGTCATATTTCTCGAAGAATGCCTGCCGCATCCATCGAGCGACAAGCAGGTGAGTCGCGAGGAGAGAGCTACACAGTTCGGAAACATGTCTGTACTTCGCAAAAGATCTTTGGGCTGAGATAAATCCCATTGCTCACCCGCAAGTCTTTAGCCAGCGATGTAATCTTTGCTCTCAGAATCTTCAACGCGAGTTTCAACATGAGCCAAGAGTGTGTAGAGGATGATGCTTTGGACTTGGTCACTCTTGGCTTTGTGCCAAAGTGGCTGTAGCGAGGGAATCACTCTTCTGGATCGCCCCGCGGGCTGGCTGCGAAACGAGGCCATCATATGAAGCACTTGATCACAAATCGGGCGACGTTGTTGACTTGGTCGTCCGACTCTGGTACGTGGCCGGTATTGGTGGGAACGGCCGAATGTTTCAGCAAGAGGCCTAGGCTCCGCAAACCGAGCATGTTCCAACTCATGGTATCTCCCCTGATACTGTCTGGGAACAACTTGAGACTGGTTATCGTGCGAATGCATTGGGGGAACACGAACCTGGTGCTGAGTGACGTAGCGCTGATACTCGTAGGAGTGCCAAAAACAGTTGCTCAGAGGAGGATGGTCGGGGTCCTCTTTTCGCTCCATTGCTGGACTAACAGCACAGCACGCGTGACGCTGCATGGGAGTGGATACGAGCGGGGTTGAGAATAGGGGTGAGCTTAGACAGACTCGAGCAGACGTAATGTGCAAATTCGACAAGCGAAATGGTACGTCCGCAATGCACCTGTGGACCTGAATCAGCATGGAGTTACTAATGAGAGGCTTCTACAGGCCGGGATACGCCTTATGGCCTACTATACAACCTGATCCTGTCGGGTGGCCCTGCCATGCGTACGAAGTGTACTCACTGTTTTCAGTTTCTGAAACCGGCTTCTTTAGGAGCCAGTATAACAAAGTGGATCCCGGGATCTCCCACAAAACGCGTGGATGCTATAAGTCTAGCCCTGCTGGAGGTAGAGTATGCGCCATGAAATGCTTGGTTTACCCCGCCTCTGAGGCCACAACAACGCAAAACTTCCAGCACTTGAGTCAGTTGACCGTTTTCGAATTTCAGCACCCCCACCCTCGGTACTGGGGTAAGGTCGCCCTCTGCATACTGCATTTCGATGAAAACAGCAGGGAGGGTGCGCTGTTTTCACGGGTGTCCTTGCGTGCCAAGCCCCATCAGGACATCTACTATGCAAACTTCGATGGTTGTCGAAAAAGTCTGACTGTATGTATTGCTCCGGTCGCATAAACTCAAGCAGTCTACTTTCCCCCAACAGACAGAGTTGAGATCTCACGTGGTTCAATTGAAATACCATCTCTTGCCATGCTTTGGGCGCCACACAAGCTTCTCAACCCGCCGAGGGTGAGCCTCGCATCATCTCCTCGGCTTCCCGCTCCAGGGCCAACGCGTGCAAATTCGATGACGAACCCACCGTCACGTCGTTTTTGGAAACGAAGTAAAAAATCTGTGAGATTTCATGAAGTTGTCGTCGCGGATCTGCGCCAGTAGTGTGAATGCCACACAGATCTAACGCCACGGTTGGGCATATTCGACTTAGATCCTATTGTCGCACTGCTCCTCCCCCCAATGCACTAACCCCAACAGCATGTATTTTAGTCTCACAGTCGCGCGCGCCTAACCGAAACTTGCACTCACCACTCGTGTGCATTCTAGGACTCGTCTTGCATCCTACCAATGGGCATCCGACGGGAGCTTTGGCGAACAGCCATCCTCTGCGCCATTTTGGCCTTTTACGTCCTCATCATACGCCCCCGTGCGAACATTCCCGAGCACCTGCTGGGCCACAAGCTGATTTACACTCCAAACTTCATCCCAGAAGATGTCGGCAACAAGCTGCGAGATCTGATCAAGGAGATGAAGGTGTACCCAACCAATGCGGCTGATACTCAGTTCTATCGTGTCCTTCACGAGCATATTGGTGAAGCCGTCCCATCGCAGAATGGCAAGTGCGAGCATCCATACCTAGTGCCCTCCTTGGATAAATCTCTCTGCGTGCTTCCTGGTCGTATCGATGTCGCACGACACTTTATGGTCACTGGAGGCCCCGACGGTCTTAAGGAGCCCTACGAAACATCCGTGGCACGTGTGCAGTCGTTTGGACGATACATGTTCAATGTCTCAAACTATCCCCTCGTCGAGGACCTCTTTGCTTCACCTAGCTTCCAAAACGTGGCACAATCGATCTGCCCCCAGGAGAAGCAGCACCTCGATCCCTTCCAGTTCAACTTCATTATGCAAGTGCCTGGTCAAACCGTGGCAACTCATATCGATGCTCCTTACTTCTGGGGAGCAACGCGGTTCCAGTTCCCCCAGTGGCTGCTCGTGTCGATGGTCTTCTCCGGTTTGTTCAAGGAGGATTTCGTAGACCAGGTTCAGATTGTTGGTTACCTGCATACTTGGCAGCCAGATCCCATCTCCAACGACGAGCTTTTAGAGGCCTCTCGCGCAGCTCAAAGTGCGAGCGCCGTGTCTGCTTTCCGAATCAACAAGCCTGAGACATGGGGACCCGCCATTTCCAACTTGTACACCGCACGAGTCGTCCCGCTTTCCAAGGCGATCACGAAGTCGGTTATAGGCAAGGCGCAAGCCGCAGGTAAGCGACAAGGAGAGTTCATCTATTGGGAAACCGCAACTGCTGAGCCTAGTCGTGAGCCACCAACCCCCCTTGCTGGTTCTGCTGTGGATGGCTCCAAGTTCGTACACGCAGCGGCTATTTACTCACCCGAGCGTGCTCCGCCTGTAATGGACAAGTCGGCGTCAAATCGACTTGAGTACCAAGGTAACGAGAAATGGCTGTTGAAATCGAACGACAAGGTGTTGCAGGAGTATGAGACCTCCGATTTGCGCATCACGATCGTATATCGCGCGCGCTGCTTCGCAAGTCAAGAAGAAGCCTTCGTGTACAAGACCTTGAGCACGGCGCAGAGCCTTGAAGAGTATGAGAAGCTCTTGGCAACCATTCCTCCGGAGGTCTTGAAGACCGTCGAGAAGACACGGAAACTCGGACCCCACTTTACACTTGAAGAGGTCCTCACAAGGCTGACCAAGGAAATGCTGTCTCGTGGCACAATCACCAAAGACTTCGCTCAGACAGCTCTGAAGTCTGCCCAAGAGCTGGGCGCGGAGCGATTTGCACAGGTCCGACTTCAACTCGCACTCAAGATCATTGACACCTTCATCTCTTATCCACAACCAAGCCTTTCGAACGCATTGCTGCCCTATAACTACTGTCTCCTCTCGCGCATCTACCCGTCCCTCAAGCCTGCGCTGGACTTTATCTGCAAGCCTTAAACCATTGTACTCACTGGATATATAGTGAGGAGATATATACTACATCCACAGAATCGCTAGTACTTTACTAATAAACGAAAGCTCGAATATGAGCCACTTACTCCTCGTCTGAAGCGAGGTCGTCGCCGTAGTCTTCTTCGACGTCATCCTCATCGAGAAGATCACCTTCCTCCATGTCGAAGATAGCATTTGCGTTAGTTGCGAGCTCAGAGAGTCCATAAACACCTTCAATACGGCACTGCATGTGCTCAGCGCTTGCTTGCAAGTAACATACTGCTGGCAACGTTGAGATGTTGAGATGCTCCACCAACTTAGGCGCCTTGTCGCCACGCACACGAACAAAGACAACATCACGGTCCTTTGCTTCGGTATCACCGGTCTCCTTCTTCGACTCGTTGTACTCCTTGACACTCGCCAAAATACCCTGCATTTGCGAAGCAATCTCATCGAGACGAGCGACGCTTCCATCATCCACAGAGTGAACGAAGACCACAACAAGACGTTCAGCCGCATTGGGGACCTTGGGGTCAGCTGCACGCTTTACTGGTGCGGCCTTCTTGGGTCCTAAGCCCTTCTTCGCAAGGGTGACCGGTGGCTTAGGGTTTACATAACCTTCGACAATACGCATCACCTCGTTGAAACCGCTTGCAACTTGGCAGAACGAAAGCTTTTCTGAGTAAGCCTGTTCTGCGAGAGTCGAGCATAGATTGTACGCCTCCTTGAATGGGTTGCTCAGCGGGCTGTGGGCGTTCGCAATCGAAACAGGTGAAACCACATGATAAGGGAGTGCCTGATCATAGGCCTGCTGCACGGTAATGCCGGCGTCCGATTCAAGGACTTGAGCCAACTTGCCAGAGAAGTTGTACACGGGCATACCAGTAGCGCGTGTCAATCGAGCAAACTTCTTCAGGAAGTCCTTCCAGACTTGAGGAGTCTTTGTCATCGCATCCGCAAGTGCATCCGCGAATGAGTCGAAGAGTCCAAGGAAACGCTTGTACGTTTCGCGGGCCTCCTCAAGCTTCTCGATTAGATCGGTAAAGGTTTTTGTGAGCTGATCAGACTCTTCCCTGAGCTTGCTGACACTGTCAGCAAGTGCAACAATGTCCACATGCACCTCTGACGTTTTGCGTTCGGTCGCCTGCTGCGAAAGAGCAACCGCCCGTGCAATAGGCAGTCGGCCGAGAGGGAAAGGTACCGTGTACAACATTGCGTGTGCCTTAGAGCGGATCTCATTCAATTTTGCGAGAGACGTGCCGAACATGGACTCTGGATCAGGCTTCAATGCAATTGACGGTGAAGTTTCGTCAGTGTTCTTGGACTCAATATCAGGCGATGTCAGAGATGCATTGAAGCGTCGTCGAGGGCGCAGACTACACTCAATCATCTTGATGATCGAGTTGCCACCATCAGTGATCGCGTTGAGGTTCTCAAGCGCCTGTGAAGCCTTCTCAGCATCCATCTCGATCTGCTTCGTACCCTTGCCTTTTGGCAGCTGCAAGTGCTCCTGAACCGCCTTGAAGATTTCGAGAACGGTTGGGACCTGCTGACCCTCATCATCCTCATCATCGAACATCCCTGCCAACTCATCATCTTCTTCCTCATTATCCGACTTCTTCATCAACGACTGCACGTAGACCTGGAGCCCTCCGTTGTTGGTAGTGATAGCCTTGCCGTACTTCTCGGTGCGGGCCTTAGCTGCCTTGGCGTCCTTGGCCGCCGTAAGCTTTACGATAAGATCACATCCGCTCAGGTTCGCCGACCAGTTATCCGGCAAGTCATCGTCCTGAACATTCCAAACGACGACTCGGAAGCGCGATGCGACTCCTCCGGCAGGCGCGTGCTTTGCCAACAATCCAGCAAAGGCGCAGGCATGGGCAGCCACATATGAATCCAACTGAGCACCCGTTGTTTGGACAAAGAGCACAGGATCCGCGTGGTTGACAACTAGCTCATCGAAGTTTGAATGGACTCCCATATATACACCTGGAAGAAGGGGGTGCTTGTCAGCTTCGAAGCGGGTCGTTGCGAATACATGTCGCGCCAAGGCACACTCCTTGCTGGACTTGCCTTGCTCACCGGAACCCTCGCCAGTCTGTGCATCGCGGGCCGCCTTTGCGAGAGCAGCGCTGATAGCCTTTTCGAAGTTGGAGGATCCAAGAAGTTCCTCTTCATCAACGCCAGACTCGTACGCCTCCACGAACTGCTCAACGAAGGTAGAGATGCTGCTGCTCTGCTGCTCAGCCAGATGATACACGTGGGCATCCTCATCTTTGCTTTCATCGCTTGCAGACATGGCGACGACAGCATAGCTAGAACCCTTCAGCGCAACTCGAATAGCCTCCTCACCTACCTCAGGCTGTGACTCAACTGCAACGGAGGTAGGAATAATCGAGTAGCCAGTGAGTCGTTCACGCTCGTTTTCACTTTCCAAGAAGGACTCAGCCTCAGAACGATTCTCATTGGCGTCAGCCACGATATGGTCGTAAGGCAAGCCAAGGCGCTGGAAAACAGTGCGTACCAGTGCGCGTTCTGAGTCAGGGCCAACTGTGAGGAATGGGACCTGCTTGCCCTTAAACTTTGCAGCCGCTTGTTGGTACTCATCAAACGCCTGGCTGATGGGATCCTCTGGGTTTGCCTTCTCGAGGCCCAAGACACGGGTAGGAACTGGACTGATGAAGCACACAAAGGGAACGCAGTCAACGACGGCATCGGAGAAGGCAGAGTGAAGCGGGGTTGCGACACCTGCAATGGGGACAGGACGTGCAATCTTGTTACTGATGAGGTATCGGTAGTCAGCTGCCGTGGGCTCGAAGCTCTTGGACTCGTTCTTCCAAGCCTCAGGCTTGGCACTACCAGGATATCCCACAATGGCGAAGTGGCCCATGTCGATGTTCACATCATTACCATAGCGCTCCGTGAACTTGATGTGAAGGTACTTGCCTGCGATTGTAGCAGGGGTGCCCAGTGGAACACTGGCAACAGAGTCCGTACCCGTAGTAGATGTAGTCGCGATGATGGCCGGGACGGGTTGGGGCATGACGCTAGTATCAACGACGTCGCCGTTGTCAGTACTTGTAACGAACTTTGCGGCCGAAGCGTCGTTGTAAGTGTCCTTGTTGGCGAGCTGGGACTCGCCCGAGACCCACACCACACTCGTCTTGAGGGGAGCCGTGACGAGCTTGTACTCATAGCCCAGGTTGACGAAGTTGGTCAGTGTGAAGATGCCTTCGGGGCCAACGTATTCCAGCACAAGATCGAAGTTCTGACCATTGCGCGTGGAGTGGAGCTGCTTCGCATCCAGGTTCAGCAGATGCGCAATACCCGACGCACCATAGACTGAGCCACCATTGTAGGAGACGACTTTAAAGTACTTGTTTAGGATGGTTGGGCAAACGCCTGGGACGGTTTCTGTGTGCTTTGCGCTTGACATCTTGGTATAAATCTCAAGTCGCAATCTACTCTTGAAGACAACCTACACAACCCTCCCTACAAGGTAGTTGTGTATCGTGTGTTCTTTCGCACTCCGTGATATTTCGACACCCCCGATTCTGGGAATTGCAACTCACCACACCCTCACTCACTGGGAAAATCACTGCGTTCTAGCCTACAGCCAAGAGTGCCGAGCAATGTGCTCATGCGTTACGCTTTATTGCGCTTAGCGACGTACGGACCCAGTAGCACGCATCCCAACGATTGCTCCCAAGAGACGTTTGAAGAGGTCTACACTGGGTCCGAATGTGGAAACACTGTACATCTTGAGCAGACGCAGGAGAACGAATACGTTCACTACGAAAGCAATAAGCCAAACCGTAAGCTAGAGAGGGATGGAGTAGTGAGGGAGCGCAAGAACGGATGAGAGCGAGGCATGTTTGCCAGCCGAGTCCTCGAAAGTTTTTTGCGATGGCAGAATGGAGCTACGATTCCGAACTCACCTTGGCCCTTTTGTGATTCTTCAACCATCTCGTCAGACGTGCGCCAATCAACGCCGTCGCGATGAGTGACGCAGCAAATGGAATAGAGTACATGTAATTGGTTGGCTTCAACAAAGTTGGTATCAATAGAATTTCAGGGACATCTAGAGTGCATAGCAGCGATGGGAAGAGTAAGCTAGTAATTCGACAAGTCAAGCAGAAATGAAGAGAGCCCGGATGGAGATGGAGATGCGTCGAGTACTGATGAGTGATACTTACATTCGCCGATTGATCTAAAGATGCTAAATGCACTGAGTCCCGTAAGGGCTCCCAGAATCAACTTGCCAAAGAAGATTAACCGAGAAAGGGATAGCTTCTGGCGCTGAATGGTCTCCGCAAGTGGGATACGACCTTGATAAACGCTTCCAATATCAATGTCGACGAGTCTTGGCCGCAGATTGTATCGCTCAGCCCGCCACTGAACTTCCTCTTCCCCACTGGGAGGTCGTATGGTCAACGTCTCTGGGCCTGATGCAGACCTTACCAAGTTGAGAGTGATGGGGTTGAGATGGTCTTGTAGCTGAGAGAATGTACCCGCCAGCGGGGCGAGTTGTCTAGCAATCAGAGTAAGAGGAATAGGTCCACGTACTACAGTCCATCGCACTCGAAGATCACCTACTCGGGGACGATAGGTCGAAGAGCGTAGTGACAAAGGCCTTCCAAAGGGGAAGTAATTCTCTTCAACTCGAGGCAGCCTGTCTGACAGCCAAGGAAGAACTCCTCCAGGTGTAGAAGAAGTGGCTTCGCGCGTGGCCTCTTCGTAGGTGGGCGGCTCTTCGAATCCACCAGGGACTGGACGGTACTCCAAAGCATGTGCCAGGGGACGAGCACTGGTGTCGTCGACCGTCGAGAGGCCAATCGATGGTCCTTCTAGCACCTCCTCATACTGATCAAAATAGTCAGATTCTTCGACGAGTTCGTCACCTCCATCTCCAGCGTACATAGCCGAGTAGCGCTGCCTAAACTGCTCTCGATGCGAAGCAGTTCTCCACGTTGCTCGGAAGTTTTCGGTCGTTTGACGCCCTAAAACATGAGTTGAGGTGAGGAAGTTGATTTCCCTCTGACGCTCGGCGGGGCGCACAAGCAAGTAGTGCCACTCATCCTCCCGATTACTCAACAACTCTATGCATGCTGGAGCGCTAGGATAGTTCGTGCTTGCTGGCTGCCATGCACCATCGATCCACTCAGCCGCTGCTTCCTTCGCGTGCCTTGTAATGCTCTCGATGCGAAGGAGGGCCTTGCGAACAGGAAGAACTCTCCGCGGGATGAGTCTCAAGAGTGATTTCACATCTTCGCTGATATGTGGACGCCCATCTGGCCCTAGTTCATGGCGTCCCAATATGAAGGGGCCCAACTGAACAGTGGAAGCGAAATAGCGACTGCGGACAATGGGGAGCAGTCTGGGATCCGGATTCTCGTGCCCCATGGGCGACTCAAACTTGGATGAATCCTGGAGATCACCTATACTCATCCACTCTTGTGTGTAGGCATATTCCTCTGTCTTGGTTTCAGCATTTGTTACGGAAGAGCGTTCCGTACGAGTCGAGACGCGACGCTCCCGCCATGCATACACCTCAACGTCTCGCTCGAGCATTAGAATTCCGTTGGCGGAAGCGACAAGGATCAAGTCGTCGTCTATCCGCAAGACGTCAGCCTCCTTTGGATGCTTCCTCTCTTCATTCGAGCGAACTGTGGCCTCTGCAGGTGGTGCGGCGAGGGTGTCAATCGGATACTGTTCGTTGCCTGGTTGCTGTTTCTTCTGTTGCTGTTCATCCGCGTCTCCCAATCGAAAGCCCTTGCTACCCGGCTTAGACTCATTGAGTCGCGGTTCCTCATGCTCATCCTCAAAATAGCTTGGCCGCCGCCTTGCTGGTTTGGCCGCCCCGTAGGCTGTAGATGGCGATGCAATTACAAGCTCAGGATTCAGCGGCGGTGCTGATGTGCGTCGATACAACTCATGTCTAGGTGCCATGAATAACGCACTCCTAGCACGATGAAATGTGTCACTGGCGGCAGGAGGTGGCACGTCCGCTGAACGTATCCTTGTCATTTCGACATACTCTGGTGATGTTGAGTTGTAATCCGCAACTTCGATCGCGTTGGTTTCGTTGGTTGTGACCCAGTGTAGTAGCTCATCGGCGTAAGCATCCAACCAAGAGGATTCGGGAACTGTCTCACCGCGCTCCGCTGCTTCCAGTGCTTCGTGAATGAGCGAGCCCGGTCCTCGCCTGCGAATCACTAATGCAGCAGAGGTATCTCGAGCTTGGTCCTGAGGTTCACAGTACAAGTCACCCTGGTAGTGAACGAGCTCATCATTGTTCATAGGATTGTACGTGGCCACTGCGGTAACTTTGCGCTCATCCAAGGCCTCCTCGCTTTCATGGCCATAGTTGTCGAGTAACCTAGACGGAGATGTGTGTCATAAACGAAAGAGAGTTTGCCTTAGTCGTCGGAGGTCTTCCTCAGCTAGGTCACTTCCCATACAGCCCGCTGCAGGGTCTGAACTAGACTTACACTGGCCCAGCCAGCGCATACGGCACCGATCCTTCATCCTGCGTATTCCACCCCCCAGGGTTATCCAAGCCTGAGTTTGATCCGTGCCTTCAACTACAACACCAGATTGGAAGTGAGCAGAGCGAGGTCCATCTTGGGGTGATATCTAACATACCAGAGGCCTGAGGCAAATGCGAAGGCGCAGACCGTGCTCACCGCGGTTTCAGTCATTCGTCTCTTTAGTGTCTGCAGGAACCCAGATTGGGTCACCTACGCAGCGTCACAGTATCACAGGAGGGGAGTCATAAAATCTCGAGGTCAGTGATATTCGGTCGCATTCTAGCTCTCACAGAGGTTGTGCATGGGCAGCATAACATTCATACGGCAGTACGTACCTTGGTGAAGGTATTACTCATGGTTGTTTTGTAGGTGCCAGCCACACACCGCGAGATCTCGCGAGGGTGGAAGTCTGAATCAGACTGGCCAAAACATCCTAACCGAAGAGATGAGTCAAGCGAGGATGGCCAATGAGTGACATGTGTGCGCCGAAGAGCACAGCGAGATGGAACATACAGGTTTATTGAACTCTCGGATGGATGACTACAGGTAATATGTATGTATATATGTATGTATGCATGCATGCATGCTGTGATTACTTTTTGGTGGGGTCTTGGATTACAATGAGGAGGAACTCGTTATCGGGGGCGATCATGATTTCATGCTTCTTGGTTCGGATGCGCAGGAATGTGAGATCGTTCTGTGGATCAAGATCACGCACCACTGATCGTGCCTTGGCTGCTAGGCGAGCGATACTCGATGCGTACTAGAGGTCGCAAAGGGAGTCCAGACAGCACATAACCGTGAGGAACCAACCCTAAACACGATTGCCGCTCTCCTTGGAAGAGCGCAGCAGCAATACAAGCGAAGCATCTTATCAGAGACGAACGTACCTTTTGTGTTGTCTCGTCATCCATCTTTTTGCTCGGTCGGATGGGAATACCATCGCTGTTGACTAGATGTAGTGGAGATCGAGTTGGCGAGTGCGAGGGGTGTCAGGGTGCGAACAAAAGGAACGGGGTTGGATACCACCTGGAAGGTGGCGCACTGCACAAGAGTACGGAGCACACTAGTATCATTCATCTGAGTTCACGACTCACAGGGTGGACATTAGGTGAACGAACAGGTCAAGCCGTTTCCCGAGAATGGGCCGCCAAAAGTTGCTCTCTGTCCACGAATCTAGCCAGCGGCAATCGAAAACAAGTCGGTTCGGACTTCTGAGCCAAGGAATACCCTAGCCATGCTGTGCAAGCGGTATCTTGGGTGGAGGCAGAACGCAAACGGATGCTCCATCGCAACGTACCAATGATGACATCCTCGACGCCTTTGTGCCTCTTGATGCGCTCGAGAGTCTCTTCAACTTCGGACTAGACGAGGTGAGTGGGTGTATAAAGCGATAAGGAGTGTACTCGAGGAGTTTTCTGTCGTCCAGTGTGGAACAGGGCTGTACGGGGCGCTTCGAAAGTGTTAACATACCATCTTGTCTACAGGTGGGTCAATTTCGGATGGGGAATATGAGTGATGTGTGGGATCTGTGAGTAAATCACAAGTATGAAACGCAGTGCATCGGAGCTATAAACAGTTTTCCACCGCATAAACTCACACGACCACACGACATGGCCACCATTTTCGAAGCCAAACAATGTGGATTTGAACTGCAATTCGCCTCACTCACCGGCTTGGTTTTGAAATTTCGAACTCCAGTAACGGACAGCGCTTTCCGGGCCAGGACGCTTGGGAGCGCTTTCCGCTTTCCCTAGTCCTGCACGCTTCTCAGTCTCGGCTGAGTTTTCTCATGCAGCTGGATAAGCCCAGTCTAATTTTATAGAGGATAATAGCGTTCCAGTCCACACTCAGTACATCTCATATTTTATCTATTCAACAACCTGATCCCTTTGCTGTGCATGCCTCCGCCTTGTTCACAACGAGAAAACGTTGCTGCCCTCAGTTCTGAGACCAATGCACGACCATCGGGGTGGATCCCCCTGATACACACAACACCACCTGTTGATCGTTCCTCACGCGCACTGGCTCGCCTAACCTGCAGTGACCGTCCAATCCTCATCACAAGACCTCCGAGGACAACTGACTCTATCCACCCAGTTCCGTCTCGAAGGCTTCCAAATTCAAATGTCACAATGCAAGCGTGGTGAATTCTAAACGCGGGCTTGCTCCTCATGGATAATACTTTCCTCTCTAACTTCCCCAATATAGTACATCGAGAATTCTCCTGGCGCAGCCTCCGTGCACGCGCGCTGCCCAGAGAAAAACACACAAAACCAAATCTCCTCACTCTCAGCTCAGGAATACACCAAGGTAGAGCTAGTGGGGAGGAGGTGAGAGTCATTGTCGAGCCAAATGACGTCACTTTCAGCGCCCTCTGCGCGCAGGACGCTGGCTACAACGCCACGCGGAGGTGATCCCAATGCGAATCGAGCAATTCTAGACGAAACCGTGAGACTCCCACCTGGCTCTCCTGGAAAACAACCCAGTCGCCCAAGCACAGCTGGTAGCGTTCGAAGTGCAGATGTGTTTTCCGGCGAAGGAGCCAACTTGAGCGGTGCTGTTCCGACGCATGTTCCCGGCAACACGCCGCGTCGGCCGCTGTCTGGACGCGCCCCTCTGCAGCAGCTCCGAACCGATCTACAAATTGATGTAGAATCGGACTCCTCCCGTGCACGTAGTTCTCTTAGTAATCCCGGTGCAGGATTCAAGTCCGAAGCGGCCACGGAACCATTTCCCTCATCTGGGCGGCATAGTGGACAATTAACCCCTAGAAAACTTTCCGCGAGACGCGACCAGCCGCAATCACCAACCAGCCGGCCTGGAAGCGCTAGAAAGGCAGGTAAAGAGCCATCGAGTCCCAGACACACCACGTACCGTTCCTCTCAGCCGCTCTCACCCACCTCGAAGTCCGGCAGAGCGGGGCCAACGGTATCCGGATCTCAGCAGAGCGCTGACAAGGCGCATGAGGATGGAGCGGGTGCTTCAGGCGCATCGTTGGGCGATTCATCACAAACCACAACAGCTGCGCCCATTGCAGACTCACCACCTCATGCTCGGATGCCGAAACCCGGAGTTGTTCGAACTTGCACAAAATTGCTGAACGAAGCAACTGTGTGCAGACAGTACGGCGAGTATGCACATGCACTCAGGTTATACCAACATGTCCACTGCTTGCGACCAGACGGCCTGCACACGTACTACCTCATGGGTAGTTGCTATATGGAGCTTAAAGAATATGCACAGGCTGCCTATATGTTCAACCTACAGAGAGAGCGATATCGTGAGTACAAAACCTTCCCAGAAATGGGCACACCCGCATGGGATCGCACTCCCTTTCAGGCTCTCGTGCCGCTTGCTATGGTTGTCTGGGAGCAGATGATGTGCTATGACAAATTGGGCCTCCCAGTGTATGCGGAGCAACAGGCTCAATTGTTAACGAGGCTCCTCACACATCAATCTTCGGATGGAAGGCGGACCACGACACTCGCAGCAGTAGCATGGCGCCACATGAGCCTGAGATATCGGCGTATTGGATGGGTTCGTCATGCTCTCAGCTGTCTTGAGGAAGCCATTTACTGCACAAATGCGGAGATCGTATCGCATCTCGACTCGTTGCGCAACAGTGAATCGAGTCTAGACTTGGAGAAGAACCCAATGAACGCTATGGATCTCCCCATCGCATCACGCCCAATTACGCCCGACATTTCCACCGCAGCAGGCCTTAGCCCATCACCATTGCCCTCCCGAACTACGCCCGTTTCGCTATCTCTGAATCACCACAATAGCAGTGATAGCAGCGGAGGAGTACCCGAGTTCGCCAGTCCTTCACCTGGTTCTCAGGACAGATTGAGTCGCGCTCGACGTTATACACCTAATCTCCTCTTCCAACTCGCACAGGACACCGTAACAGTGGATGGAGTTCTACGTCTTGCAGCTGATCTGGTTATCGCATCGCGACTGGCTCTCAGGCTGAACATTCTCGAAAAGGCCGCGCTTTATGCGAAAGCGGTGATTGATATCCCTGAGGCAGCTGTCCTCATCCTTGGCGACCGAGCCGGCGATGGTGATGATGATATGCATTCTGACATTAGTGACCAATCCTTGTCAAGCAGCCCGAAGACGGAGTCGCCAGTGACTCGGTTTCGAGAATCTCCCGTCAAAGCGCAGCACCGTCCGGAACTATCACGGCAAGGCAGTCGACCTGCAAGTCGCGATGGCTCGCCCATTTTGACGGAACTCGAACTGATTGATCTCAAGCAAAAGGCCAAACTCGTCTTGGTTTCAATTGCACTACATATTCCCGCTGCACCCACTGCAGCAGAGTCAGCTACGATGGCGGCTTCTGCGGGTCCCATCTCTGCGGGTAAACCAATGGGTTCCGAGTCCCCCGATTTGCCGAATCTCATCCCTGGCGTAGACGACCCCTCGGGTGACCTTCGATCACGCGCAGATAGCAGGCCTTTCACCGGATCCAAGCCTGGACAAGAGATGCCTAATCCATATGCCGACGCGGCTGTGCTGCTTGAATCGGTGCTTACGACGCAGACAATCTCTGCCTCGACCAGGGCATCTGCTCTGTATACGCTGGGCAATTTGTTGCTCCTGCAGGGTCAAGTGCCTGCAGCAGTCGACGCATTCCGAGCCTCGACCCTGGCAAACAATGCTAACAAGCATGGTATTCCTGAGGGCTACCGAAACGAGTTTTCTCATTGTGACATCCGTCTTACGGTTGAACGATATCAGTACCGGACTGCATTGCGCATAGAGGCGAAGCGTGCCGCACTCCACGCTACTGCGGCAAAAGTGGAACGAGAAATGATGGATATCGCGAGCGCTGCGGCTGTCCCAGGATCTGAAATGTCATGGGGGCAGGCAAGCGGGACGTCGAACACGGGTTCCGCTCGACCAAACAGTGCGCGAACAATCGATTCGAGTGCTTCAATCGGGTCAGGTGCGAAGACGAGCGGAGTATCCTCTTCTTCAGAGGGCATGGTCTATGGAGCGTCCGACCTGGTATTCGACGATCGTATTGATGCTTATTTCCCTCACGCTCTCTCGCAGCCAGTATTGTACAAGTTCCTAGAGATGTATAATGAGTTGCTTCTACGCTATGGGCCCGACGAGCGAGTGTTTTGGTACCGAGCAAACATATACAAGATCTTAGGAAATACCGAGGCATGCTGCCGTGATCTGTCACGCGTTCATGATATGAATCCTGAGTTCGTGGCGGCGTATATCGCGTCACCCACTGTTGATGATGCCTTTGATAACAAGCTGGTTGCTTGGCTGCAATGGCGACTAGTATTCCCCCTATACCAGCTGCATCTGCTGAAGTCGTTCTCCGGTACCAGTGCAATTCAGTCGCGCAAGCACGGGACTGTGCCTCCAAGTGCATCTTGCGTAACAGGGATTCTTTTTTCGCCATTTTCGACACTCCCTACGGCTTCGCCATCAGCTGATCCCGGTGACACGAGAGTACCTCTCTCACCAAAGAGTAAGGCTCAGCATGGATTGCCAAATTACAGCAAAGCAGATCCACAGGAGCGAATCACATTCACCGAATCTCTACTGTCGGTGCCGCATGGTGCACAGCTTGTGAACCAGCAACTTCTGTTCTACTATTCCATTGTTGCACAGCCACACAACCGCCTGCCATGCGAAGATGGTCTCCATAGCCAGTTATGCATAGCGGATCTGCATCGCCAGCTTTCTCCTAGTCCGCAACATGATGCGATTCTTAGCGGTGAGCTGGACAGGCTCCTCGTTGCGACTTCATCTTCGTCACGCCTACTCATCACATATGCGCTCCTCAGACTTCGATCGCTCGACTTGGCGGCAGTACGGGCAGTTTGCAGCACTGGGCTACGCCAAATTAGTGACGCGAGAAATGTGCTCGCTGACGCGTCGACGCTTGGACCAGAACAGGTTGAAGTGTATTCTAGCTTATTCTGTGAAGCTTACTCCTCTCGCGGTCAAAGGCTTGTGACTACCCATGGTGCCTCTAGCCCTGAGGCAGCGGCAGTGGATGCGGCGTCGGGACGAGCCGACGTCCTTGCCATGTCGGACCCTGTCGTAACCCACGCACTACAGTGCACCGAGCGGGTTTGCCTCACGCATATAAACTTGCCGTTTACGGGCATGGGAGCTAGATATGCGCCTGTTGCACTAAACAGCCAGCTGTTAGGAGGGATGGGAGTCAACGTTCTGGCTTTCCGCTCAGCGGGAGGACCGGACGCATCCGCAGTCAGGCTTTCAAGCGCGGCACTTCCCGTTGTACACACATACTCATCAGCAAATGTGACGACCGAGTCCCCTAAGGATGTGGAAGAGGTGATTTGTAATATTGCCGAGGCTCAACTGCAGGGACGTGAGCTTCCGAATGCGGAGGGCGAAACTCGCGCTGCCGGAGGAAATCGAAGGCGAGTACCGAACCAGCTGAACCGCGTCCAAACATCGCGGACGGGTAATTCGTCCAATTCAGCAGAGGATTCCATCAGTGGTGTAACAAATTCATTCGCTGCAATGTATACGTATTCCCACATTCCCTTCCAGGCTGTCAACACAGGAGAAGAGATCCTGGAAAACTCCGCGATGTTCGTCGCCTGGACACTACGACACGAGGCAGCTATGTTTCTGGCGCTGAGCGCGTACACCTACTTCCTCTCTGGAGAGTTCGATAAATTCTTTCTCCTCATTCACCGGACATTATGCGTGGAACCTAGCAACGCGGTGGCCCATGCGGCGTTGCTGTATTATCATATGCGCTTCTCGCCTCTTTCGCTTGTAGTGGCTCAGCTCGAAACCTTGCTGCGCGTGAACCCCTTGTTTTCACCTGGAATGGACCTGAACCGTCTGCCCATCCTGAACTATCCGCTAGCCATGGCGGATGACTCCAGTCGCTTGCCACTGTTGTCCCGAGTCGTTACTCATCAGCCATCTCTCATGAGTTCTGTAGTAAGCGCACTGGGACGAGCTCTTGCCAGTTCACCAGAAGATGCCCAGCTCTTTGGGGGACTTGGCTCAGGTACCGAGATAGATGCGAGCAATTCGAATCCAACAGCCAGCAAAGGCCCGTCCGACCCCTCAGACCGAGGCAGGTCCCCGAACACCCCCACCAACACCGCGGGCGCCTCATCTGCATCGCATACGTTCGCGGTGCCTCCTTCACTGCTCACACCTGCGCATGTGGTCGCGCCTGCAGTACTCCCTCAGGCTCCTGAAATTGAAGCTTATTTGCTGTTCCACCCAATCGACTACGCGATTGCGACAGGACAGTACCGTTCAACAGAGCTAGGTTTCGTTCGGACGTCCCCTCCCGATTACGGTCTGTTGCAGCAGACGGACGGAGCCCAGGTTCAACAGGATAAGGAGGCACAAAAGAGTACCGCTCGACCTGGTTATGATCCCTTACCCAGTTTAGGAGATGTGCGCTTCCCATTTGTACTTCCAGATTATTCTCGTCCTGGTCTGTACTCCCAGCTTGACGAGAAGGGTAACGTGGTCGAACCACCCGTTGAATTGTTCCATCATCCAACTCTTTCAGACATTATTCCATCTATTCACAGCCAGGATCAACTGCAAGATATCAAGGATATCAAGTCGCCAGAGCTTTTGGCGGCAACAACCCCTAATGTGCCAGACTTCGGTACAGTAAGCTCAGCATCATTCTCTGTGTACAGTAGCTCAGCAGGGACCTCACTTGCTGCTTCATCACTATTGGATGAAGGCAAGGCCGCACACTCCGAAGATACGTTGAGATCGCTGAGTCGTCTTAGTGGGAATAGCCGCTCCCTGCGAATCGAGGTTGATAATCTAGACGATATAACCCTTCCCATCCCCCAAGAGTTTGAAACAGAACCCCTGCCTACAGGGTTCCCAGACCAAAACACTGTTTTCTACAACCGCTTCGCGTTCACTCAGTGCACGATGTCGAGTGAGTTGCGTACCGTTCCAAATATGTATGCCAACGAGTCATTCAATGTGCACTATACGCTTCGGAATCAAACAGAGGCTTCAAGCACCAGCACCGATACAGGATCTGGCCAAATGAATCGAGCACCCAAGGCACCAAATACTTCGTCTGTTGCCCAGGCTCTCGCTCAAAACAGAGTCGCGAGTGGAGCTGGAGAGATGGTTATTCGCGCGCGACGCATTGTTCCACTGGACTATGCGACCTCAGATAAATCAACGTATCTCTTGGCGTACCCAAGCTCGCTCTCAAGTACAGCGCGTCTCTCAGCTTCTGTGTCGATTGGTTATCGCAGTTTACTGAGAGCAACCATCTACGATCAATTGATGCTTCCTGGTGTGCTTAGCATCAACGCGGCTCAACCGAATGGTCCGTTTGCCATGCTTCCATGGATTTTACATGCACAAGACGCACTCTCTTCTGGAGACTCCAATGATCAGGCCGAATCCTCAGGCTCGAGGTCCCAGGCAGCAAATGCAGGTACGGGTCTGGACAACATCACAGGGCCTCATACCTCAGCGGCCGAATCCCCTGCGTTGATCGCCACCCGGAAGCTTTGGATGGATGCTCTTGAAGCAGGAATCCCCCGCATCAATGCAGCGGTTTCTTTGGCGTATTATGAATGTGGCCGAATTGTTGCCAAGGCTCCGTCAGTGATCACATCTCCGACCTATCCAGTACCTGGTCTTGAGTATAATCCAACGACTGGGTTCGCGACCTCCTTACAGATATCGCCCTCCATGCTCGCCAAGTCCTCTCTTCGTGGCACTCACAGCGAAGCCGATGATCTAACGCCATCCATCCGGCATACGCTTAGACTTCAGCCAGTGTCCATTGGAACCGATCAGACCGGCCCGTCGTCACAAGAGACCAACCAGCACACCAAGGACTTCCTGAACAAGTCTGCCGCTGGTGCAACCGCGTTCGCGGCGGCGGCGGAAGTAACAGGTGCAAATGATGCTTTCCATTCTCGCTTCTCCACATTGGCAGGAGTCGGTGAAGTGGGGGTTGAGCTCACATCAGATGTCCTTCTACGCTCTGTCATTGTGGTCAGTGCAACCCCGCTTAAAACGTGGTCAGCGAATCAGTGGTACACGGAAGGCTACCGTCGTTTTTGTCTGGGTGATATCGGTGGCGTCCTTGCTTGCTTCAAGAAATGCTTGAGCCTTCAGCCCGGCTTCTTCCCCCATTTGAATGAGAATCTCACAATGCTGGAAGGATTCAGGACTGGTGGGTATGGCAGTGTTAACAAAGCAGAAGATCTTCTGCAGAAACGCAAGGCAACAGAGCGAGCTCTTGCCGCTGCTGCCAGCGCAGTTGCAAGCAGCTCATCTGGCGCAGGCCGTCGAGGATCAACCCTGTCGACTGGTGGTCCTCAACTGAAGTTAGGCTCTCAGTTACAATTACAACTCCAGATGCAACTCCAATACCAAACACAAATGCAATCCACGCAGACAAGTGCAAATATGGAGGAGAAGATGGCAAAGCTCGCGAGTTCCGTGAGTATTGCGCCTGAAACTGTCACTGCAGCCGCTGCCGCCGTTTCGGCTGCTGCAGATCAGCAACCTGATCCAGCTGACGCACTGAGCCAGGTTCTTCCGCCGGCCCAAGCTTCTCACATGCTTTCATTGCTGTTTGGTCGTGCCTGCGCAAGCTCGGATATCATGCAAATGGACGAACTTTCATTTGCTGATTTGAGTCTTGCAATTACTTATTCAACCACGAGCGATTTCTACTGGAGACGTGCACTCTTGCTTCTTCGTAGGGGTCAGCGCAGGGCTGCACTTGGTGATATATCACTGGCTATCAAATCAGTTCGAGAAGATCGAGAGTGGTCACAACAGCGGCTTCAAAGTGTTGGTAGCCGCAACGAATCTGACAATGCCATTGCAGCCGTCCTCATGGCAAAGTTGCAAGTCTATCTGCTCGCTCGCACCGTCCTCCTCTTTCAGTTACACGAGTATGGCCGCTCAATTGCGTCAGCCACCGAGGCTATTAAGCTTGTAGGAAAAGGCAAGGCATCAAATGCGCTTCGACTTCGGTCGCTGGCGCACACCGCGTTGGGAGCCTTTGATGCAGCAAAAACAGACTTAGAAGCGTACTGTGCGACATGCCCTTATGACTTGGGCGCACAGCTGCGGCTTGCCTATGTGGGCGCAGCTGCTGGACAGTTTGACTTCGCGCATGACTGTCTGCGCAAGTTGTTACGGATCGCCCCCAGATATCCGCTTCTCCACTTCATCCGGGGTCTTGTCTATTTCAGAGAGGGTGCGTGGGCAAAGGCGATTAACTCCTTTAATGCATGCCTGACTGTTCAGCCTTCCTTCCTCGAAGCGAGAATGCGTCTCTGGGAAGCTCAAGAGCAGCTTGGTCACCATGCACTGGCGATACAAACAATTGGTCCCCTGGTCTCAACCTATCCTTTAATGGGCAAACTGTACTGTGGACTCGGTCGACAGCTTCTCCAGCTGGCACAAATCTCCAAGGTCGCGCGGGAGATGGCGCTTGGCTCGGGTAACGGATCAGGCTTGGGTGGGTACGGATCAAGTGAATGGACAGCAAACAGCACAGTTCCCCCCGATGGCACAGTCTCATTTAATGATATGATCGCCATCGCGGAATACGTGGCAGATTATACTGCTGCTCGGACTCCTTTCGTGTCACCTGTGCGAATCATGGCCGACAGTGAGCTCTCTAGCGTCGCATCTATGGCAGGAGTTACAACCCCAATGGTTGCAAGTTCCGATCTTTCTCCATTCTCAGCATTGCGAGCCCCCACATTCGCCATCTCATCATTGCTTCTCAAGTCAGAGTTTCCTCCTACTGGTCAGCAGAATGCTCCGATCCCTTCCCGAACTGTACATCTGAGCTCACCCAGAAGCGCTAGATTCCAGTTCTCACCGCGTGCTTTGCATACTCAAGATGATGCTGCGGGTGAAGCAAATGAAGCCAGTGGGGCTACTGTGGGTGGAAATGGAGGAAGCGTCCCTGGCTTGCCCGAAGACAGAGTCCCAACGATTCGATATTCGGCACCAGGGCCCAATTACACCGGTGGACACCAATACATCCCACCCTCCCTGGCTGCAGCAGCATCCCCTGAGCTGATGAATATTGTGAGTGACGGTGTTGCTGGCGATCGCCTTTCACCAGAGTACATCCGTTCCTGCATGATACAGGCCATTCAAGCCTTTAAAATGGCCATATTATGCGATCCCTTAGATGCTGAAGCGCTCTACCTACTGGCGTATACCGTGTTGTTTTGCACTCGCCAGTCGACGCGTGGTGACAGACTCGCAGATACACTATTGTCTCGCTCGCTAGCAATTGAGCCAGCAAATGTATCTGCTAGACTTCTGCTGGCTTTGATTCACATGCGACATTCTCAACTTGACTCGGCCTTGCTGCATATCAACGAAGCCCTTCGACTTGATCCGGACCAGCCAGAGGCTCTCGCGCTACGTGCACATATCCAGCTCGCTCGGGGCGACGTGGTCCGTGCGAGCCAGGCGTATGAACGCCTGCTTCAAAACAGTCTACGTCATGTAGCTCGCCGCATCACCCTCCATTCGGAAGCTTCGACCATCGCTAACATGCTGCAGCAGCAGCTTAACAATAACTTCGCTGAGCTAACGCCAGAGCAGCTGGTGCAACATCAGAAACTTCTCAAGCACATCCAATTACTCCAGCAGCGCGAAGAACGTAGCAGGCGGCTCGAGGGCAAATCTGGCTCTGGTGCTGATACCGATGGAGGAGAGCACGATCGCCAGTCTATTCAGGCACAACCAGCGAGTGTTCTTGAGCAGGCTCTGGCACGTGGTCTGCGATCGCCTTTCCGTCCTAACTCGATTGTGTATCGTGCTTTACGCAAGATTCATCTGCAAATGGGTGTTTTCACTCAGCTCGACGCTGCTAGTTTACTTAATTCCGTACGGCCCGCCGCCCTGGCAGGACCTCAAGCGATTGCGCTCTCACTCCTTCACGCGAGTCGAACTGGTGGTTCTCCTATGACACCAACAAAGTCTCCAACATCCCCCGAAATGTCATCTGGGGCCAGCCCCACTTCGATCCAAGGGTCAGAAGCGGACGGTGGTGTAAATACGCCACGAGCTGCAGGGGCCCCCTCTCCCCAAGCTAGACAATCACGCAATCGCAGCAATTTTTCGTTCAATAACGCTTCATCCCCCATGTCTCCTATGCATCCGGGCAGCCCATTGTTCGCAAACCTGCCCAGTACCAACATTGCTTCAGCTCGTGTTGCGCTTACTTCGAGCCTAAACTTACAGCCGAATCCTGGAGGCGTGCTGAGGCAGACCCGGCCACCACTGATTTCCGGTTTGCTTGCTCGCGCGCCTGAGTTGATCCCGACTCATGCACTGTTGAGCGAGGCGATTGAAGGGGCCGTTACTGGCTATGTGCCACCATCTCTCTTAGAGGACCTCGCCGAGAGGCACTACGACACCTTGCGTGCCACCGCATACGCAAATCGTGGGCTTGTTGAAATGATTCGCGGAAATCCAAGGGCGGCGCTCACAGACCTCGATAATGCCGTGAGTATCAAGCCAAATTTGGCGTCAGCCGTCGTGTATCGTGCAGAGTGTAAGGTAGCACTAGGCGCGGTTGAGGATGCAGCCATTGATTATCGACGAGCAACGGAACTAGTGCGAAAGGAAGTCGAAGCTGTAGAAAGTGATGCTCGTGATGTTGCAATTGCAATGCAGGGCGTTCCATCGCGAGAGTCGATACTGGCTCAGCCTTGGTGGACAACCGATTCTGGCTCCGCTCAGGCGCAACAGCTTGCTCCGCCGCGCACTGCGTCATTGCTTGCGTTATTCGCAGCTCGACCACCTTTGTCAGTGGGTCCACAAGGAAACCCAGAAGGCTTTGAAGTCTTAGCCCCGGATTCGCTCATGTCCCATGTTTTCTTAAGTACCAACGGCTCCACTCCGTATTATTCTACCGATGAAGACTTACTTTCTCTCGCAAGCTGGTGCACCATGGGTCTTCCTGCCTCCGCCTTCGCATTTGTGGCGCAATCAGGGACCATTCCTTACCGTGGGACACTGTCAAAGCTGTTATCAGATTCCGCGCAGGTTGCTGCGACGGCTGAGAAGTATATCACAAATCATGGTTTGGATATATCCGGGTTTGATCTCCTACAATTGAAGCTAAATACCGCGCAAGCCTCAGGAAAGCGATCTTCTGGTAAGCCCGCATCTTTGACGCCACTGACTCCCCAAACAACCGCCACGACGCTGTCACAGATAGTGACCGTTGCCAGCGGTGACCCATCACTGGCATTCCCATTCTCCATTGATAGTTCTCCTATGCGCTCTTTGGATTATGGCGCACTTGCTCAGCTTCCAACGGCGACAGCTGCATTGCTGACACATTCCATCAATCCACTTGCACCGATAACTCTAGCTGCCCTGGATCCGACTTCGGGCGCTACTGTGCTCTTTGGCTTGACGCAGCCACATCCTTCTCCCCTCGCTTCAAGCCGTCCTCGGACACGAGGGGCCGATGAACCCTCATCAGCAGACACACAATCAAGCACCAGTCCGTGGCAAAGTAATCGCAGCTTGCTGGGTGCAACCTCAGGTGGACGACCCCGCTCTGCAGCCCGTTCTGTTGCAGTACAATCCCCCACTCTTCAGCTCATCACTCCTGGTGAGGTTACCCCTGAGAACCCGGCCCGTCCATTCTTGCACTCACCTTTACCGAGCCACCTCACTTCAGGCCAGTCACGACTGCCTTTAAGCGGTCTAGAATTAGCTGTGCTTCGGATTGCGTCTGCCGCTTCGTCCACTCAGAGTCACCTTCGAGCGGATAATCCAGCTCAATTCGAGTCGAACACTGTTCTGCCAGGTCGAGCACCTCCAATGCTGAAGCTTGATCTTGGTATTGTGTACCCCACGGTACCGAAAACGCCCGCGGCTGCACATCCTTCCGTTTATAATGACACGTCCACCCAGGACTCCTCTCGCCCCTCGACCCGTGCTAGTAGCATCCCGCACGGCTCCGATTATCAATCCTTCAAGATCATTACATCACCCCCGAGTGAGGCTGGTTCTCGACAGGACAACATCGATGACAAGATTCCAATGTCGCTCCCTTATTCTGTGAGTAAGATAGGGACACATTCATGCATAGTGGGGTCAGTGGATTCGGTGGAGCCTGGAGCGTGGTATTCACCCATCGCAGAGCACACCGAAGCAAGGGGTACTGGCATGTCCTTGACTCGTAAGCGGTTCCTAGCCTTAGCACTGTGCGGATCTGAATTCGCACTCGCACCCCTTTCCTACACCCAGCCCCAGGTTCAAGCTCTCCTTACCCGGGAAGCGTGCTCAGCGACCGGTGCACCTGCACCCCCTCCATTACTATCAGGACTCGGTACTTTGGACTCTGCACATGCGATAATGATGGCGCTGTCGATGCCATTTGGCTCTAATCCTCTCTTCGCATTACCCATAGACGATGGGGGCGACCTAACGTTACTTACAGAGCTTCCTCCCGAACTTGACACGCTCCCTCCATATGCACAGTTCCGCGCGTTCTTCCCAGATCGTGTTCAATGCCCCGTAGCCCTCCCCTGTTCGATTAACTACGTTGGGCTGGACCGATTTATTCAGTGCGAGCCACGCCGTGAAGGGTGGCGCACTGGGCTGTTACTTACACCATGGCTGAAACTAAGCGCGGCGCACATCTGGAGTGGATATGCGCATTTGCCCTCTGTCAAGCACCTGTTCGCCGCCCTCAAGCCATCTGAGCTGCCTCCATTGCCCAGGCAGCTCAATCAGATGTATTTCGGATCATCGGCGTATGGGGAAGGCTTGCCTCCAGCAGGGCCTTCAGGTCTCACAAGAATCGATCTTGCCTTACTTCAGAACAGCCTCGGCGTGATTCTCTATCATGCGTATCGTCGAACTCTCATGCGTGACCGCATCTTTGTGAATGGCATTGGCGCGTTCGATGGGATTGGTGCAGCCGCCCTCCAGTCGCAAGGCGGCCCCAGCAATCAACTTATGGCTAAGGGTGAGACACACCGGAAATCTCGCGTATCATCAGAAGGCACTAGTGCAGGCGCGGCATCGGCTTTAAGCTCGACGCCAGGAGGCGCTCTGGCTGAGGACATTCTGCATTGTTTCCGAGCAGCTCATGCACACAATAACATCGGTCTAGTTTTGCTGGAGCATTCCACCGATCCGACGGCGCCATTAGTGCAGCTTGAAATGAGTGTAACACGTCTGCCCACTCACGTTCCTGCACGAGTCAATCTAGGTATTGCTCTGGAACGAGTTGGACAACTAGGCCGCGCTATTGAGCAGTACCGAATTGCGACGGCGCTTGCTCCGCTCAGCACGATCGCTTGTTTCAACCTAGCGAACGCCGAAGCCGCGCGAGGCTTCTACTCAGATTCGGTCCAGCTCTACGGTAGGCTCCTTCGTAGATACCTCCGTCTTACCCATTTCCCAACCTTAGCAGCGGCGTTCGGCAAAACGGGTGGCTTTGGCCGTTCTGCGACGCAATCTCGTATTGTCCGTGAAGCGACGGCAGGTGACCTCGTGCAAGGTGAAAGTAAACTTACATCGAAGGCGCGAACCGGCCGACGCGCGCTTGCCTCCGCGGACTCTCCGATCCCAGACGACGTTGCAGAGGACATTGATGATGGCGAGGGCTCGAATACAAATCGAGCGGCCTGTGCTCAGCGCACCGGGACAGGTGTTTGGAACCCGAGGATGGGAGTTCAGTACGGCAAACTACCTGATCCCCTTAAACCCATTGATCCGTTTGTGCCGCTTCCTTGGCTTGCAAACATGCCAAAATTCATGCTTGAGTTGGATGCGAATGAGATCCGACGCAAACGACGTATTGCGAAGCTAATCCGTGCGGCTCGATCCGAGGGCATCGCTGGACTTGAGGCTGCTGAGGAGGAAGATGACTCGGAAGATGAGGAAATGCGCAAACTTGCCCAGAATCAGAACAATGAGTCGGATACCCCTAATCAGTACCAAGACAAATACGATGGCTGGGGTGCCAAGGCACTGCATGTTTATATGCACGTTTACCGCTCATTCCAAGAGATGGAGGTCCATCGACATATACTGCATGATCAACAGGTCCTCAAGAGATACAGCTTGGCAGGCGGAGAAGGTGGTTATGGTGACGAGCGACGCTCATACAGTCGTGCAGAGTGGAGAGGTGAAACCCCGAACGCCGAAATGGACCCAAAGTCGGAAATGTTGAGAAGCGAAGGCAGCTCTCTATCGAAATTTTCATCAATGGAGACATTGAGTACTCCAAACTCTCGTCGACTCTCGTCGAATCAGACTAGTTACGATAGCATTGTTCTAAGTAATCCGATGTTTTCCCAGATGTTCACCCAAAGCGCCTCGAGTTCAGTGATGCCGCCCATGACTGGGAGTACACCTTCGGCACAGCCCACGGCTCACGGCAGCGGCGGTGCCACTTCAGGGCGAGGACTCACGATTCAAACCAGAGTGTCCGCTGTTGCCGGCACACGTGTTCTCAGTATCGGTATCTCACGCAGTCTCACTGACAGTGTGGGTATTGAAACCCACTTCGCTGCTCCTGGTCTTTCGCGTCGTGAAAGCGCCACGAATCGCGGATTTGAGCGCGAGCGTCAGGCCCCTGAGAGGGAACGAGACCGATTCGACCCTTCGAACCCAGACAGCGAAGGCGAGGGTATCGTCAGCAATCATCGAATTGAGAAAACTGTGGGTGAACTCATCGCATCACGCAGTGGTCACGGAAGGAGTCTAAATCCTGGACAAGCTGCGGCCGCAATCGCTGCTGCAGCAAGCGGAGCACCTGCTTCAGCTCTTGCGAGCCTCGTGGGCCCAGTTGATATCAGTCCACAAGAAATTCAGGATGAGATGGAGGTGCTCCACTCGCTCATTCCATTGATTCTCATGAATAGGGCCGTTTGTCTGCATCGTCAAGGCAGGATCCAGCAAGCTGCTAGCGGCTATGATGAGGCTTTGGAGTATGCGCCAAAGAACGCCATGATTCGATTCAACCGTGCGCACTTGTCTCTTGAGCGCGGCCATGTGCGTGAAGCACTTGTTGACTTGAATGCTGTACTTCGCTTCACCAACTCCGCATATTTGAAAGATCTTCTAGTATATACCCGTCGAGTCGAGGCTGGCCTTCGAGTTGCGGCTCGAGACGTGGCATCCGCTTTGTCAGTGCTTCCTTTGGCACGACTTGTAGGTGATGTTGCTCTTGCTACCGCGACACTAGCTGCGATGGATAACTTTATTACCGACCACAGCCGATTGGAATCTACCACAAGTGTTCGTGAGGCCCTTTCTGCTGCTCTGATGGTCGCAAAACTGATTGAAGAGTCAGCCTCACTGGAAGCCTCATTAACCGAAGCTCTGTTTGGTGCTGGCACGGTGAAGAGTGTGTCTTTGATCGATCCGTTGGTTCGCGGCTACAGTGAATCGGCTCTCCGGACAGTAGGTGGCCCCATGACAAAGTCGTTAGTCGGAAGAAATATGAGATACCGACGACGCATTCCCCCAATACCTCCAACAACGTTTGATCCATTCAAGCTGTCCGATATCCATTCGTTTGAGCTTTCCACGGTTAACTCGTTGCTGAATGAGCTCGGCTTGATGTTTGCGTCGAAGTCCGACGTGAAGATTGTTGACAAACCTATGGCAGACCCTGTTGGTTTGCATCAGCAAGCCAAGTTGACTCAGTATGGCTCCGACCTGGTCATGTCAAAAGAGAATGGAACAGTTCTTGGAACCCTTGCACCCTCGCTTGAGGAAGCCGTCTTAGCACTACCAAGGAGCCTTCAAAAGAGCATGCTGGGACAGCCTTCAACTTTATCGGATATGAAGCGCGAGAAGATGGACTCCTCCAAGGATGGAGGAGTTGAACAAGGCACACCGTTCACATCATGGCGAGCAGCCATTGATAAGCTGCCTGACATGCGATATGGTCCATCAGTTGCCTACATTCAATCACGTTCAATCGCAGACACGAATCCCGTGATGCAGTGCATTGCGGTCTTCATGCGCTCTGCCCTTGTTCTCATGATTCAAGGCGACTATGGCTATGCTCTAGCTGTTCTTAACTCTGCTGCTAAGCTGTATCCCTTACTCTCTAGCTTTCCACGTCCCTGGCTTCCCTATACTAGTCTCTGTTGGAGAGTTGAGACTGTTATCGCGCTTTGGCGTGTTGGTTTGCTGGTTGCACTCCGACGACTGGGCACAGCCATTGCTATTCTAACTGGGCGTGTGGCTTCACTCACCACAATGCCCAGACAAGTCGCTCTGGGCGTCGCTGAGTCCGAAGCAACAACAATTCAGCTCCATCAAGCAGGTCGAGAGCTCCTCGCACGAAAGATCTTCGAGAGAATCTGGTCGACGTCACCTGGCCATGATGCGTTTGGTGCCGAACTCCGTTCTCCCAAGCCGACCGTATTCTCAAATTTATCGGGGTTTTCCGTCTCTCAGCAACAGTCGTATGGCATGGGAGATAAACCAGCAAGAGGTTCGTTCCCCCGTTCACATCCGTCCGGAAGATCAAGGCTCTCACGTGAAAATGAGGCTCCTGTCCCTACGCCTACTTTTGATGCTCTGACGCGTACGCCAGATCGGGAGCGGAGACTACGAGCTCTAATGGAAAAGATCGCCCCAGAGGATAGTAGTAACCCTTTGCTCCTAGAGCGAGCTGCTTGCGTAGTTCTTTTCATTATGTGGGTGATCAAACAGCCTTACGAAGTTGTCATGCAAATTCTGCTCCACACACCTCCAGTTGCTAAGCACGCTGAGAATAATTCGCACGATCCCGCTTCTTTGTCGTTAGAAAAGCAGCCTCGCGTGACGGCCGCAGCCAAATCCTCGGGCACGCACTTGGCTGGAGATGTATCTCTGGACGACGAGTCACTGTTGAAACTTGACCCCCTCGAAGTGCTTGCCTCTACCTCGCAGTTTGCAACCGTGGACTCCTCGATCCTGGGCTCTTCCTACCAGACTGTCGACGAGGACGAAGCTTTACTTCTCCCGGGACTGAATCTCGACAGAGATGTTGACGTTAGCAGGGCATTTATGCAGTTTTTGGCATGGCAGGCAAATGCCTCCGGCAATCAGCTGGATTCAAACCAACAGCGACGCCATGCCGACACTGCACAAGACACAAGTATGCGACCAGCACCGCGTTCAATCCTCAGTTCGTACGAGGATACCCTACCTGCCACAGCTGATGCCGAAATCATCCGTCTCGTTCGCCGAAACTCTCTTTCACATGCAACCGTGCAACCTCAAGACGCTGACTTACTACTGAGCTGGCACTCAGGTTCACGATTAGGCGCATCACATCAGGATGCGCTCACAGGAATGAGGCGAGTACTAGTCCGAAAACACCCGACAGATCCGGCATTGACGTTCACGTTGGGTCCCAACGTTTCCGAAGTCTTTGACCGAAGTCCACAGTTGGCTGCACTGCGGACCGCAACCGACAACATATGGCCGGAGCAACAGAGTGCTCTCCGTGCTTCGGGAGAAGTAAGGCTATTTGACTCTTTCCTTCTGAATTATATTGGAGCCCTGCATCAAGCGCAAGGTAATTTGCAAGACGCAACTGAGTCGTACAGTCTGGCTATACTTCTTGACCACACAAATGTGTTTCCACGAGCTAATCGAGCCGTACTTGCACGTCGAAGCGGCCGCTATACCATGGCTTTGCTCGACGCCCGCGCTCTCTTGACACTCTTCTGTAAGCATCAATCCTTCCAGGAACAGGCGAAGGAAAAGCTGGTCCTGTTCCAGTCAAAACTGCGTGGACTTTTGCAAGCTGAAGCTCAAAACAGCTCATACCAACCAGAGTCTACGAACGCTGGGCTAGCTGCATCTCAGTTCTCGACTACATCGCGGCATGTAGCACTTGTTTCTGGACTACATTTTACTCGAGACCCTGAGGTTACGGCCATGCTCAAATCTGTCCTCGACTACCATGTGAAAGAGGATGATACCGAGTTGAAGTTGCTCGTCCGAAGACTGCTTAGTGTCCTCGCTACATACATGAGTGTCCTCAGTGGCAAGCCGCAGTTAACATGGCGACAGCTGCCACAGATCCAAGGAAGACTAGCCGAGTGCCTGGCACGTCTGGAGCAGAGCTTGCTGGTTCGTAAGCTGCAGGCCTCCCCAGCTCTGATTCTAAACGAGCGTCATGATCAACCACACACGCATCTGACGGACACAAAGACTCAAGATGGTGATTCAGTATCAGTCGCAAGTCAAGACACAGCACCTGCCACAATAAGGCCTGCCTCAGATCACGTCTCCACATTTGCCAATCAGCTGACCGAGCAACCCACTTCGGCACCTTCCCCCACTATTCGGCCTTCACTGCCACAGCCTCAACCCAAAGGTGAGTCTACCACTGTTGATGCTATCCGCCAGCACTTCGCGCAGCTAGACAAGCTGAGTCACGCGTACTTACAAATGGTGCAGTCTAGCGCAACGAAAAGCAGGCGCTTGTAACAAGATGGCACGTCATGCCGATCATTCAGTAACGAGTTGCTCTGTATTCAGAGGACATAAAAAACGTTGTACATAGTAGTGTTATGATCATTAAAGATTGCCTTGTGTCAATAGAGGGACTTGAGACAAGGAAGTATTCCAATGAGGATTTGAAAGGAGTACTTGAAAGTGAGCAGGCTTGCTTGACTATGAATGCCAACAGGAAGTACTTGTGGTCTGTCAATAGCGGGTATCTGGGACGACGCAATCTGAGCAACAAACTATTTGTCACATATGTGCCGACCATCCATTAAAGGGATGAAGATAGGTAAGACTTATTGTACCGTTGACTTCGAAGGGCGTTCCTTGATATGCTCAACTGCGGAGCGTGTACCTGCACCAACGGCATGATCTTCGAGAGCTCGTGTGTTTGCCAGGATCGGGGGCAGAGCTCGGGCGCTAGGAGTGAATGACTGCATCGCTGCTGGGCGCGCGCTGTTTTGTTGACTGTTCGACTCAAACGAGATGTTTGTCGTCTGCTGGAACGGGACAGGTTGATGGTGGACGTGAGGATTGGTGGTGGCAAGGGAGACTTCACTTGCAATTGAGCGATCATCATCGTCATCACTAGTGCTACTAGTCTCTGTGTCCGTGTCCAGTCGATCGCCATTTCGCAAAGAAAAGTTCCTGAACGACGTGCCTGCCACATCCCCGACAGGTCTTTGAGCCAACATTGAGCCTGCAGTTGGTGCAGGCAAAGATCCTTCTGCGGGTTGAAGTGAGCTTGACACAACTGCGGGGAGTGGCGCAGGCGCGTCCTGGAAGGTAAGTGATCGAACGGGTCCTGCGGTTGGCGAGCATGCACCAGCTTCCGCTGCCGCTGTGCGCAGATCTTTGATGGCCAAATGCGCAGGTGTGAGTGGAACTTGCTCGGGGTAAGCATAGGGCTGAGCTGCCCCACCTGCTGGTGCAGAAGTGGTAAAGACAATGCCCGCTGGAAGAGGCAATGGAGAAGTCTGCGGCCCAGGGGTCGTTGCAGAGCCATTCGAGCTGAGGGCCGCTTTTGCGGCTTCAGTTGCAGCTATGGCGACTTCCGCAGCCTCTGCAGAGCGGGCAGAAGTCAGGGAAATATACGTGTCTGGCATTTGAGAGTATTTCCCTTTTGCAGGAGGCGAAGCGGTTGGTGCCTTGCTCTCCTCAGGGTGGAAGCGACCTCCCGGAATGTTAGCAGCGAAATCCTCCTCAGTATCGTACGTAAGAGCAACAGGGGCGCCTGGAACGACGCCAGTTTCTGGAATTGATCCAAATGCAGCATCTTCTGGAGTCTTTTGGCCCTCGTTGTGGGCCGCCGCTTTGATGTTCTGATGTTCTACGTGCCACTCTTGAAGCTTCTTCTTCACTTCCTCTAACGGTATGGTGTCTTCACACGTTTTCATGTCATCGCGGAGCTTCTTGAAGAATTCATGGTGGGCCAAAATGGGACCCGACACACGTTTGCACTGAATCATGTGCAGATCGGGTGTCAATGAGAAGACCTCAATATGGCAACCTACGATATGATTCTTGGCTGAGATCCAAACTAAGTTAACCTGACATCGTCTGTGGAAGATCTTGTACTTCAGTCGTGGGGTTTCCAGAAGCACATAGTCTAGTCGTTGCATCAACTCCTTAATCGGTTTGCGGGAGGTGAACTGCGTAAACGTAGGGGGTTCTCGAACATTAATCACTGGTCCTCCGGAGCCATCCGAGGATTCGGTAGATGTCTTGTTAAATAAAAGCATGTTATTCATAGATTGACCGCTCACCATGTTGATTAAATCAAAGGCATTAAGTGGGCGAGGTGCGTGTTGGATTTCTGAGATATCTGTACTCTCAGGTGAGGATAAACCTGTGCCAGTCGTGGATTCTGGGGTTGAACCACCTGAGGCCTTACCTGCCGCGCCGCTCAGAGCAGAATCGCCCTGAGCGGCAGAAGTACTCCTCTCGTCAACGGGCTCGCTGTTACTTGAGAACTTGGAAGTAACCACAACCTCCTCGATGGCAATGGTTCGATGGCCCTTCCACTTCTTGTTTAGGTTGCTGGCGGCTTGATCTGCGGTTGAGTCGAGTCTTGCTTGTGCCAGCGCGGCGGCGGCTTCTAATTCGGCCGTCGCAATGTAGTCGTAATACGTCGAATTCTTGCGATGCATGCTCTCCGTCTCCTCCAACTTCACTCCACGATAAAAAGCTGAGTTCTTGATATCAGCGATTGTTGCTCTGCGATCTGCATCAGGCTCCAGCATCGATGCAATAAGATCCTGTGCCTCGCGTGACATCCATGCAGGATATTGAAAGTCTGCTGAAATGATCTTACGGAAGAGATCGTACATGTGAGCTTCGTCGAAGGGTAGGAAGCCAGCCAATAGGACGTAAAGAATGACGCCTGCAGACCATATATCCGCAGCCTCGCCATCATAGCCTTTCTCCATGAGCACTTCCGGAGCAACATAGTTGGGCGTACCGCAAGCGGTATGCAACAAGACCTTTTCATTCCTATTTTCCTGTAGAGACGACAGGCCGAAGTCTGAGATCTTGAGCCCACCTTGGTCATCCAAAAGCAGGTTCTCGGGCTTCAAGTCACGGTGGCAGATACCGAGCGAGTGGCAATGTTCCAATCCCGCAATAAGCTGCCTGAAATAGTTGCGCCCGGTCTTTTCATCGTATCTACCTCTTTCAACGATGCGGTCGAAGAGCTCACCACCCGTGACTAGTTCCAAGACCATGAAGATTGTCGTTTTGCTCGCAAGAACCTCATACAGCTTAATACACGTAGGGTGATTCAACATTTTCATCACACGGATCTAGAGTAGAAGGAAGCGCGACGGTGGGGCGTGTGTGAGCATACGTAAATCGAAATTAGCTCTCTGATTGCGAGCGCAGGACATGGGGTGTACATGACCTGCGCTGAGGGCTCTGGGCTTGCGCGAAGATTCATTGCCACGAGTACAAGGCACCCTTGCACAAGCACCGCGTTGCACTTCGCTATCTCGCCAAAACATCCACGAACCAGTGTAGCATGCACGTTTCATCAAACAAGATCTTCATTGCTTACCTCTTTTTTTATCTGGGCGCCCATGCGAGCCTCCCGGATCTTGGCTTTGTCCATCATCTTAATCGCGACATGTCGGTCAGTTTCTGTGTCGAGTGCGACCTTGACCTTGCCAAAAGTGCCCTGTCCTAGCGTGCGTCCGAGGATGTACTTGCCAACGCGTTTGATTTTGGGGGGCATGCCTCTGTTTCCCTGATGACACACCACGGAGCTGCGAACGAGCGCTCGCTGAGGAGAGGTAAAAGGCTAAAACTGCGTGTAAACAGTCACAGCGAGAAGTTGTGAGTGGTCAATCGCTCGGCTATACATGGAAACGCCACTTATTCCATGATTATCCAGTCCAACTTGTGCAAGGATTCATGTAACAGCTCAAGAGTTCACAAGAGGTTCGGGCTGGTCGGCCCAGACTGGGAGCCTGTGGTATGACAAACTTTGACACATCGATTCAGACACTCTATATACACAATCAACTCATCTTTGTCCCCATTTTATCCCCCTTTTGCCTCTGCAACTCTCCATTCGTTTCTAGTATTTCAGCACCCCTCCCTCTGGACTGCACCCATTTCGTCCGACAGACGCAACGGGCGGTTGCGGCGTCGGCCGGAACCCGCCTCCGGGAAATAAAGCGGGCGCTCCAAGCACGGGTGGATGGGACACCCAAGGTTTGAATTTGTGAAGTGACGGTTAGACTAGAAGTGAGGGTTAGCTGGGGCATGGTTGTCGTGTACATAAGATCCACGCTGCAGAAGGTGCAGAGGCTTGTGACAGGCCTGTTGTCCCAGCGGATCTGCCGAGTACCCACTCTCAGACGAGATCCACCCTGCAAATCATCGGATCCCTTTTTGAATTTGAATTGGAGTGTATACAACACTTGTATGCGTGCAGTAAGAGGGGTAGTTCGTGCTGGGTTGAGATGATTGTTGTGTTCGATTGTGAACGTTACCCCATCCCGTTTGCCCTTTCTGCCTATCACACGCACTCTCTAGATCATCCGCAGATTGCCTGCGCGCCCTCGAGCAAGCGGTCTCACTCACTCAGACCGTTCCACCCTGAGATATACTACTTTGAGCGAGCCGTCGGCGAGCTCCGCACAGTTGGACTGACGGCACGCTCAGTCATATCCCGCCATGTCGACTAGCGGGGACTCCAAGCCCTCAACTATCCACCCGGTGGGAGGACTCTTCAGCAAAGGTAAGCATGCTTGGATAGGATCCGACGTCTCCACCTGCATCCCAGTTGGCGAGACATTGTGCCAGTCTGATCATGGGCTCATGGTCGCTGTTCACCTTCCCATTCTCCCACTCGTCTAGTATGGCAAGCGCCCTTCGTAGATGTATTCAAGCAACTCGGAATCTTTGACTCAACCAACTGTCAAATTGTTGGCGATGTGGTACTGATGCTAGATTCGCAGATTGGAAAGCGAGTGCTTCGGCTACGGGGCGCGGTTTCAGCCTCGAACTTCGTTAGGATACCTCATCCCTTCGCGAAGCCCACGCCTCCCTCGGGTGGAGCTGTTGTATCATCGAACGAGGGCGCCAAATCTGACCCCTCCTCTTCCCACTCTCACCAAACCGAGGCAGCGGCATCCAGCGATGCGACGGCTCATGCGTTGCAAATGATCGGTGACGGACTCGGTCTCACAGGTCAGTATTGCTATATCCAGCTGCGAGCGATGGCATCCAAGGCATTCGCCTTTCATCTCGATGTAGTGACAGAGGAAGGTCCATCCGTGCGGCTAAGCTTCGGCAACATGTTCAAGACCTTCAAGCGATCTGGCCAAACCCTGTTCTTCCCATGTAATCTGCTCAGCACGAAATGGACTGTGTTTGCACTCCACTTGCCGACAACTATCAAGGAGTTCGCAAATGCCACTTACAGATGCGTCCGAGGACTCCAGTTCTGCTCTTCGATGCTCGTCCGGTCAGTCTATACCTCTGATACTGTGTACACCATTGAAACCCTGCCCAAGGAGATGGCTCTACCCGTACCCAAGTCGGCAACTTGGCTTGAGACCTATGAATGGATCTGGCTGAAACCGGTACCACCTACTGTCCGAGCAATTGCAGAGAGTGCGCCGACAGCCCAACAGGCTGCACAGTCTCTCGGAAATACGGAAAGCATAACCGAGGCTGAGACTCAAGAAATCGAGATTCCCAAGGTTCTTCCAGAAGTCCCAGGGAAAGATGACCAAAGTCGAGCGGCTGTTTGGTTGATCAAGAACCGAGACCTGATTGCTGAGTCTGAGCAGCAGCAGCAGCAGCATCAAGCTGATGAGTCCTCCAAGACTGCTAGCACAACCACCTCAGTTTCCGCAAAGGAGACTGATAGGTCCGCTAACACCTCAGACGTAGTCGCCACCACGGAACCCACTCCGTCTCAAGCGACCGGACAATCAATGCCCAATGCCGATGCTAAGTCTCAAGTGATCACAGAGCGTCGCGACGACAAGGAGAAGGGTACATCGGTAAAGCAATCTGAAGGTGCGACATCGACAGCAACTGCACTTTTCGGTTCGTCAGGAGTTGGACATGTCATTCACCCTATCCCACTTCTGCACCTGAAGCGTGTTTGCGGATTTACGCCACGCTTCCGAAGTAATAACGTTATCTGGACACCCGATGGCGCACAAATTCTTTTCCCGTCAAGGGAATTGGTAATCTGTATGGATATTAACTCCGGCCGGCAGCGCTACCTTCAAGGGCATACGGCTCCCATTACTGCCATCGCACTCAGTAATCATGGGCTTCTGGCTTCGGCTCAAAGTGCCCCTGTACCGTACATCCGACTTTGGGACCTTGAAACAATGGAGCTTCCGGATGTGCCTTTCGCTTTCCAGCAAGATCCTACCGGGAGGGGTAACTTGGCTGCTGCACTTTCGGCCCCAAGAGCTCATCCCGGCTCGAATGCTCTAACAGCCTTTGACGATCCAGCCTTCGCCGCCACCCTGACGAGTCCAGTACGGTTTGGTGACAGATTACCGTTCTCATTGCACCGTCCTGCGCGTAACGTGGCGTCAGTGAAGTTCAGCAAGCTTATCAAGCAACAGGCTCCTCACTTCCAGCATCTCCAAAACACTTCTCCATTTGGCCAAGCGGTACACATTGCGGCGCAGGCGCTAAGTCATGCAGAGGCAGCTCTGCTCACCTCTCTCTCCGGTGCTGCGGCTAGCGCCTATGCAGCTCTACCTGCCACTGGTGATGCCGTTAGCCTAACGGCTGTCCCTTGTGAAATGGCTGCAGTTCAAGGTGTGGAGTTCGCAAACTGTACAATCAAAAGTACTCAACTCATGGCCGCTGTCGGTACAGACGAGTTCAATCGGCCTGTCATCAACGTCTGGGACATCGCTGATGTACGCCAACTCCAGAGTCCGTCTTTGCAAATCAAGCCCCCGACTCTGATTGCGCGTCAGGTTTCTGACTACCCCATCAATCGTATTCGATTTGCGCCTGCCATTTCGGAAACCTGCATGCTCGTTTCGTGTGGTCAAAGCTCGATTCGATTTTGGCGACACAAGTCGGGTCATCTTCCTGCTTCTAGTGTACCGCTTGGCGAGCACGCGAAGCAAAACTTTACTGACTTTGCATTTGAAGCTGGATATGGCGAGGCAGATACGACTAAGAAGCGTATGTACGTCGCAACAGCAACTGGTGCTGTGTTCCAGGTTAACATGGTTGATCGTAGACTTGAATGCATCTTCCAACTTCATAGCGGCCCAATCCATAGCATTGCAATCAATGAAGGCTTCTGTGTGACAGGCTCCGCGGATAAGTATCTCCGAGTCTGGCCCTTGGATTTCGCAGATTACTACTTGCAAGCCCAGCATCCGGCGCCCATCACAGCGGTCAGCATCTCTCCAGATGGTCTCAAGGTAATTGTAGCGAGCCAAAACGGATGCCTAGGGCAGATAGACCTGGCCTCGACTGCGTACCAGACCAAGTTGAGATCGCATACTGGCAATATTTGCTGTGCAGCAATCCACGAGGAGCGAGGTGAGCTTGCCACGACTGCGGATGACGGAACGATTCGCATCTGGGGTCTGCAGTCAATGGAACAGCTATATGAATTCAACTGCGCACCCGGGGAGACATGCTCAGCGCTCACTTACAGACCTGGGCTGCAGCATCACCAGCTCGTCTGCGGTTTTACCAGCGGTGTCATTCGCGTGATGGATGTCACTTCAACATCGACGCTTGTCAAAACTCGCCAGCACGACGGTCCTATCGGAAGCGTCGGATTCTCACGAGACGGCCTTTGGTTGTATTCTGCCGGTTTCGACGGGAGAATCTGTGCTTACGATGTATCGAAGAACTTCTTGCCACTCCGCATCTGCGCGACTACATTCGCCACCCCATTGCTGCCACAAAGCTCGTATCTCGCTTCCCATATCGCTGCAGGAAGCGAAGCACTTGCACAGGCTTCAACAAAGGTACCCCTTAACACAATTGCCGCGATATCCTCCTCCCACTACCCTGCAACCTCCCCAGCGATGGCTGCCACGATTGCAAAGACGAGTTCCACTCACTCAGTTCCATCGGAAACTTCCGGAACTTTCCAAGCGGGTATGGCAGCGGCACGCAAAGAAAGCAGTAGTCTTGGTGGTATTGGGGCAGGACTGGGAAAGATCGGTCAGCATCCATCAGCCATAGGGTTGCTGACAAAGGGTCAAGATCCAGCCAGCATTGCCACAGCGATCGCCACGACGCGTCGACTGGAACTGGCACCAGCGTTCGCCTTGAATGACGATGGTTCCCTGCTCGCAGCGACTGGTGAAGATCCAACGATCCTTGTGCTCTTCGATGCCCTCCGCCTTCATGAGATAGCTCGACTCAAGGTAGGTAGGGTTCCAATTGCGAAGCTTGCATTTGTCACGCGAACGAGCGAGTCGACGAAGCGCAATTCGAATGGGCAGGACCAACCAGCGCCCGAAGGGGCTTCTGAACTCGTCAAAGCAGATGAGCCTGACCACTCTAAGCAGCCCACAGTTGAGGAACTCGTAGTTGTATTGAATGACGCCTCGTTCCAACGATATGAATTACCCGCATTGACCTTGGTCTACCAGTCTGTATCAAGACCTGGAAAGGGTGCGAACGCAATCCAGCCTTCAAAGATAGGCCAGCTGCCACAGCCAGGAGCACTCGAACTAGGTGTAACGCCAACTGAGCCTCCAACTACGAAGGGTGCATCTGTTGCTCCAATCACCGGACTAGTCACTTCGTCCTCGCCGATGCTGCCCACAATTGCGCACGCCCAGCGGCTAATGTCAACCTTCTTAAAGCGCACTGGCAGATCGACGAAGACTGCGTCCACTTCAACCGGTTTTATCCCGGGTGTAGGCTCTGGATCAGGTATCAGCTCGAGTAGCGCTGCTGCGGCACGTGAGAATCAAGCCATTCAGGCCCTGATTGCTGCTGCGTCTGCTACCGAAGGATCATCGCAGCTATGTACGGCTATGGCCATTTCGCCCTGCGGAAAGTATTTGATCACCGCTACTGCTACCGCGATGCAAGGTGATATCAACGGACGAGAGCCTGGTCTGAGCAAACTCCAGATTTGGAGCTTCGAACCAACAGCACCCGCAGAGGTTATCGCATGGGAAGCGGTACGAAACGGCTCGAATGGCCTCGGGGTTAGTGAAGCTGTACTAAAGAGCGCAATCGCTTCTGCGGCGAACCTCGGGTCTCCGCACCAGGTATTCGCTGGCCCGCAACCGCATGTCAGCAGCATTATCTTTGCACCTCTAACTGACGAGGAGCGCGAGGAAGGCGCTCCGGGTCCTGATGTTGATGGTGACTCCGTTGCGGATTCGAGTGAATTGTCCGATGATGACTATGAGAGTTACTTCAATGATGATTCGTCCGAAACCACATTCACTAAGTCTAATGCTCAGGCAAAGTCTAAATCCGCCGCTAAGACAACTGCGAAAGGTGTTTCCAAACCTAGGAAGCCGACGAAACCGTCTCACACCAAAGACGAAGCTACCTCAGAAGTCTACAGGTTGTGTGTAACGGGTGGTCAAGCAATCTATGTCTACTACTTCGGTCCCGGTGTCATGGCGTGGGCACGAAGGCGTCATCGGCGACAACTATTAAAGTTGCAACAGCTAGGTAAGGCAGATCGTTTGGCAGCAGCAAGAGCGGCAGCAGAAGCAGCTCGTTCCGGCGCGGGGCGAACTGCTGCAGATCTCCTTGGGCTCGCAGCCATTGCTAATGCTGAAGCTGAGCATTTCTATGGACTCGGCTCAGAGCCAAGTCCTGCATTGACCGTCGCATTGGCCACTTCATCCGACACGGCTGCGGAGAGAATTCGCAAGCACCGTGAGCAAACTGCGCTTGCAGTCCGTCCTGCATTGCTAGCGGCAGAGGAAGAGCGTCTCCGAGAAGAAGCCGAGGCGGTTAAGGCGCAAGGAGAGGCCTTAGCCGCTCGTCTGAAGAAAAAGGAGGAGGCACAGCTGCAAGAGGCGCAACGACGACGTGGCGGAAAGCCGTATGTTAGCATGGGGTATGACTCGCTTGAAGCTGCTTTGGCTGAACAAGTAGCTGCAGAAGGCTTTGCGGAGCGTCTGGCTCGTCGCCGAGCGCGTCGATTCCTAAGAGGAGAGTTCCACGAGAATGACACTTGCTCAAGCTCCGACTCAAGCGAAGCGCTCATTGATCCTGCAGACGATATTGGCATCCGTTACATGAATAAGCTGAAACAGTGGAAATGGGTGAGCTTACGAGGCCCAATTTCCATTCTCAATGGGACAGCCCTTGGCGGTGAGGTTCCTCTCTCCGTTAAGCATCCTAATGGTGGTGTCCATGGTTTCCGTTGCGGCGTTACATCTTATTCACGACGATTGTTATTTCGTCTTGGCCTAGAGCCCGTTATTAAGGCGGGATTAGGCAACCTCGTGTATGGACACATGGCGTCATGGCTTGCCAGCGGCGACTCTACTGGTACCGCGAACCGTCACCGCGTCGCACATTTGCCAGGTGAGACTTATGCGGAAGCCCTCGACCAGAACGAAGCGCAGCAGGCCGCAGATGTCCAGGGCCCTGACTTGCTCTGGCCATGGCCCAATCACGGCAGGCCCTATCTGGCGCTCGAAGGCGGCCCGGCCTCTACATTGTTCCAAACCTTTGGTACCGAAGGAGCCCTGCTAAGGCTGCATCTCCTCCAGTTGCAGAAGGCAGGAATAGTACGTGACTTGCCATCTTTGATCCCACATCAGGGGACGCAGGCTGAATCGTCCGAAGGGACTGACGTGCTTGAACTTGAGACTCAGGACCCATCTATCGCTCAATGGAACTGGCCAGGTCGTCGTCAGCAAGTTAATCGCTCGTTGAATGCTGATTTCGCCTCAGTCATGCATGTCGAGAGTCGCCGTGCTGGGGATAAGGGTGTTGTGGAAGGGAAACTTGCCCTCGTCAGGCAGCTGCTTGAATCCAGCTCGCCCCCTATTTCCGCCGCAGTATTTTCATTCGTTTCTCAGAAGATCACGTTCCAGCTCCTTCGGGACAGTTTGAAACAAGGCAATTTCGCAGTATTCTCCCCGCTGCGAACAACCGGTGGTAGGCAAGTTCCAGCATCTATCACGATGCGCTCCTTGGTACCAACGCTGGGTTACGGTGAGAATAGCTACGAACCGGGTGTAAGTGGATTCGATTCGGATGCTCGTAGTAACGCTATTTGGCACGCAGAGACAGGCTTGGTGGTCTATTCGTCGGGGCATGTTATTGTTCTTGAGCGAACGGGTCCGCTTGCGACGCTGGCACGTGCAGCCCAAGATGCAACCAGCAGTCCTGAACGTGGGGGAGCCGCATCGGACGGTATTCGTGTAGCTCTTGCCCGTGTTGCAGGTCGATTCTACATGCACGCACACGAGGGTGCCTCTGATTCAGGCCAGCATGAGAGTTCGAGTGTGGAGTCGTCACCAAAGCTCACGACCCGTCAGGTGTTAAGTGGTCATCGAAATCCGATCTGTTGTCTCGCTCTCTCAAAGAATGGTCGTGTCCTCGCATCAGCCTCGTATGCAACTATCCCGCCAGTTGCCTATGGATCGCTTGACACTTCATCACCGCAATCCAAATCTCCATCTGCTTTGACTCCCATTCCTTTGCCAGAGGACTACAAAGAGATCTGCATTTGGGACACCACAACCGGACAGCTCTTCAACCGACTTTCATCTCCTGTAGTACGGCACGCGTACTATCATGCACAAGGCATCCAAGCAATGGTGTTTGACAACACCGGCTCACTACTCGTAACGGCATCGGCCTACCTATCGCCAGTCGATCACTCTAGGTATCTTCGTGAGCGTGCGGAACGCGGAGCTCCGAACTCTGGACCACTTCCACCGCCCCCTCCCCCGCCTGGCACTTTGGTATGCGTGTGGGACTGGCGTAGAGGCATTCTGCTGGCCCATGCCTACTCCTCGAACGCTATCATGAATATCAAGTGGTTGCCAGATGCAAGTTGCAAACCATTAGCCCGTCCAATCGGTTCAAGTTGGGAGAAGGACAGTCTGTCAAAGGGATCGGGTCGTTCAAAGTCAAGCGCCGCTGATGCAGTTCTAGCTCGTGCAATTGAAGTCGTCACTTCTAACGCAGCCGAAACCCAGCAAGCTGACGCGTCCGACGTATCAGACACTATTGATGGTGATGATGTTGATGAAACACTCGAGCTTCACCACGGTCGGCATGGGGTATACTTTAATCCTCACGCACAACCCTCGGTTTTGGATGATCCTAGTTTTGACGCTGTCACTCGAGCACGAGTGCGTCTTAACTCCCTGGAGTCCGGGCGTCGTTACACGGGTCCTGCACGTGTCGGCATTCCGAACGAATTAAACTCGCCACCGCCTAGACTCATGGCGATTCCTGAGGAAGGCTGGAGCTTTATTACTTCAGGCTCCGGTATTGATTGCTGGGCAATTGTAGCTGGTGCACCAGTTACCGTTACTGCTGAGGCTCGCAAGAATGCAGAGTCCTCTCCTTCAGATGGTTACGTCGCAGGCGCATTCTCTCCGACAAAGCTCGGACTATGCTCGCTCCAGTCTAAGCCTTTTAGAACTCCAAGACAGCTTGGAGTAACTATCACTGCGCTCGACGTAGTGTGGTCGCCGTACACGATCGACCCTACAGGATCGGATTGTGGCGCAGTGATGAGCGTGTGCAAACGCTGCAACAGGCCTAAGCCTAATGCAGCACGATCAAATGGAGGCGCTGACAGTGGATTTGACTCTGAGTCTGAACACCAAAGAGAAGTTGAAAAGGCTGTACCCTACGACGATGACGATGAATTCGAATCAAGCGATGACTCAGACGATAGTGGCAACGAACTCACAGAGTCTGACGCAAGCGATGGTGAATCGGATGTTGAGCCGATCCGTCAGTTTTTCACAGGGGACTCGTATCAGCGAGAGGCTCTTAAAGGTCTGCCAACGTACATGCTTCCTCGAAGTCATAGGGTTCGGCTGTCAAGGGAGGAGCGCATAATGCAAAAGCAGCGCCAATTGCTGCGCGCAAGCTCAAGTGATCTACCGCTACGTCCACGCCTTCGCCGTGTCTTAAAGAGGAAGAGCTACAATGCTCACCCCTGTGAGGCACATCGTCGTGCGGGTCGGCTGACGTTAGAGCAGCTTGATGCACACATTGATGAGTTGATCACTGCCGCTCTAGCACAAAGTAATGAGCCTTCGCACACCAGCTCCGCTCGAAACGCCTCTGAGTTCACTGTGGTTCAGCCAAACCCTGCAGGGACCGCAATGCTCCAGAACCTACCGGACAAAAGAGCATCTGGAATCTGCTTATGTACAAGCAGACACAGAGAGCGAACATCCCGCGCACGTGCGAGAGCTCCACAGAGTTACATTATTGCAGCTGGCACTCAGCAGGGCGATGTGCTAATTTGGGAAGGTGTTCATGTTGACATCTCCCATACTCTCCGTGAAGATCCTAATGCACCCTCACCAATCTATCGTAAATTCGCGCTTGGAGGTCATTCATTGGTTGCGTGCTGGCATGCGCACTCATTAGCTTCAGGGCGTGAAGCAGTTCAGAAGGATGTTGGTATCTTGGTCGAACGAGCCTCGGGAGTCACGAAATCCCAAACGAGCAGCTCAGCTGACATCAAGGATGTGACAACCATCCAGCTCTCTCCTACAAGCGAATTGATCACTGTCACCACAGCAGCGGGATCCGTTAGTCTGTACCGACGTAGATGGTCACCTCCCAACGGATTGAGCCTGCATTGGAGTGCTACAAGCGATGCTGGCACACAGGCTTTACGGAATGAAGCTGGTGAAATTAACTCCGGTCTGCACTCAGCAGCTATTAAGAAGCAGCAAGCCCAAGAGCTTCTCGCTCGCCGCTTCGCAGCTGCTGAGGCGATCAGAAAGTTACCCAGAACCACGACGAATTTAATTCCGACCGATGCAAAGAAGAGCCTGGCGACTGGCGGTTTGCACGCCTACCAGAATGTTGACATTGTTACACCGGCCACGAGCAAGGCAGCTCAGATGCAGCTGTATCAGAAGCAGCTGCAGACAATTAAAGAGCACTTCATGACCGCTGAGGGCGTGGCAGCAGTAACACTGGAGGGTATCATTAGTCTGGCGCATCCCATTACAGCGTCGTCGTTTGAGCCTTTGGGTCGCGTGGGCATCGTAGGCACCGCAGCAAATGCGTTATTGTTCGTTCAGCTCACCCGTTTGTTTGAGCGCCGCGGCTTGTCTGGGCAGTCGCTCGCTGCCCCTGTGCTTGGGCTGCGAGGCTCGTCGCATTCGCCAGCTCGGGACCATCCAGAACGCAGTCCGACGGCACTCGTTGAGCTGCACAGCCCCATTTCAGCGGCGGCACGTGCTCTTGCTGTCGCTGGCACATCACTGGCTGAGTCTCGAGCTGTATCCGCTTTGAGCAATTCAATTTCAGCGGTCCGCGCAGATCCTGGTGCCGCAGAGCGATGTTATCGCATCGCTGATTGCCACCGTGGTTTTATTGGCTGCGCTGTATTCGATCCTTCCGGTCGCTTTTTACTTACCGCCGGTGTCGACTGCTCCCTTCGGTGTTGGACAGTAGTGAACCCATCACATGACGAGACGGCACAGCTGGCGGGTGCAGCCCCGATTGGAGGCTTTATGCTCCGTCCCGCAATGCAACTTAACACGAAGGACTGCTTCTGCCTGAGCTTGGCCGTTGACCCCTCGTCGGGTGAGTACGCGATTCAAAGGGTGCCAAGTGTAGAGCAAGGAGAAGAGGTGCATTCGTTTGCAGGAGGCCATATCCGACCACAATCCAAGCTCCGACTTTTCGCCGCAGCTGGCTTCACGGATGGTACGGTTAGGTTCATTGATGCTGCATCCCTGAAAGTACAAACTGTTGTCACACTTCGTCGCCCTCCATCAGTCCAGAGCTCTGTGGATGCACCGCTTGGTGCGGCACCTGACACTGCTGTAACGGCAGTTACGTTCTTGCCGCCCTCGGTGGGTGCACCAAGTACAGACTCAACGTCCGGTGAATACGCACCTGGCGTCGTGTGTGGAACTAGGCTTGGTGATGTATATATCCTGCTGCCAGCGCTCCAACGTGCGATCTACGTCCCCTTGCTGAGTCGGTTCCACTCCGATTCGCGTATCGATTCGATCATTGTTGTCCCTCCGTCGTCGCTTGTAGACTCAATGCAGCAGCAAGTCATTGACGCTGTTGACCGTTTGAACTATCGCATCCAAGCTGGTGAGGCAGATTCCGCTACTGCACGACCTCCAAAGGACTGGAAAAACTACTTCTCCCAGAATCGTGCATGGAGTGTGTTGGTAGTTGTGGATTCCCGCGGAAGAATTTCACAGTCAGCTATCATGCTTGACCCAATTACATCTGGCTCCGCTAAAGTAACGGACTATGATTGCATTCTTCTGAACTCTTTCAATCTATCGGATGCTCTCCGTGTGCCATTTACACCACACTTCCTAGCTGGACCTCAGGAGTTCAACGAGGAGTTCCTCTTTGGCAATCGCGATAACTCTGAGGCTTCGGACTACGTTCCTCCAATGAATGTGCTAGCTCTGATGGACTTCACGCCCCCGACGTGCGCTGCCTGGACACCTGCATTACCACATCTCGTTTTCGTCTCTGTCGGTGGACGAGGTATCTCGAAGGACCACTCGCCACAGGTCTGGTGGCCCACTGATAATTCGCTTCAGCCTCTTCAAGGTGTGGATTCAGTCGATGCCAGCGCCGTCTATAGCCACGTATTTGTCTATCATGTCGGAATCCGAAAGATTGTTGCCGCAATACCGGTTCCAAACGAAGTCACAGCACTGTCCATCACGTCCGATGGATTGGCAATGGTCGTTGGTCATGCTAATAGGACCACCACGATGTTCGCTTTAGATGCTGTACAACTGAGCAACATTGAGCTACAAGCCCTAGTGACTGACACTCTTGAAGGTGCATCTGAATCGTCGCCCATCTTTTACGCACGGCATGCTCAAACTAACGCGGACTTGGTTTCATGCGTGCCAGTTACCATGGTCTACCAGCCGGTTACCGCCGCCGTACCCGCACCGGGCAGCGGCGGGGTAACGAAACTGCCAATGCATGTTCCTTCTGCAGTGAGGTTCGTAGCTGCGTCAACTTCCCAATTACGGCTGATCGAGACACGGTTGACGAACCAATAACGTCACGAGCTAATGTCACTCGTGTGGAACCAAAGCCTCCAGTTTCGCCTATCACCACTTTAAGTCCCCCCATAACAAGTGCCAAGAACAGAAGACTGAATACACGGATGAATTTACAGACTCGGTCGGTTTGTATTCCGGTAATAGAGGGAACATAGGAAAGCAAGGATAATTGACAGGTTCGAAATGAAGGATGCATCAGGAAGAAGACTATGAATGTGCGTGTGTTGTGGGACGAAACGCACACCTACGGCAAATCTGATGAGAGTGTGCGTTGGCTTTTACAAAGACACACGGGAATGACCCGTCACACTGGGTAAAGAATTCACGATTAGACAATTGCGGAGAATAAACGGTCTGATGTCTCACATAACCTGGTATATACGCATGTACCAAACACCCACACCGAGGAGGTAATGCATTGACTACTGATGACGAATGAAGGTGTTGGGGGACGCTCAAGTCGCACGAGGTGAAAAGCAAAAAGCAAAAAGGAAGGCGGAAGGTGAGATAGAAGGGTAGAATGCGCCCATACACCAGACGATAGACGATGGGAAACTGACTAAAGGAACATAGCGTCCTAGCATGTGTAGTGAGATACAGAACCTGGAATTAGATGATTAATGATACCACGGTCGATTTCCGTCGACATCCGCTTGCAAGGGCAGTGATGCACGAGTGGGAACAACGATGATGAACATGGCGGAAACAAACCAATAACAGTGCACAAAGGATGGAAGGCCGCGGTTAAGTTTCATGCGACGATTTATCTGAATTTCATAAATTGACTCGTGTCACATCAAGAGCATTGGTCCATCAAGACGGACATTTAGGAACTCCTAAATTTTCTTGCGCAAGCACAGGGAGCAGGTTGCTGAGATACGGCGTTAAAAGGAGTGCTGCGGGCAGACAAGATGGAAGTAGGTGTACGAATCAAGCTTACGTATCAATCGACTGATAGACAAACCAACAGAATATAGGTACGCTGAACATGGAGGCAATGAGTTGGCAACGCCAAGACAGGCTGGGAGACATTTAAGAATCCTGGTCAAACTAATGATAAAGATGTACCCCATGTCATCAACAATGAAGCCTGACACGCATACCCACGCGGCGGTCAACATGGGAGGGTCACTAACTGGCTGATAAGAAGTCGTTGTATCGAGAAAGAAAAGCGTGAACAACTAGAGCATGAATGAAGATGGGCGAAAAGATAGGAACGGGACAAAAAACTGACGGAATTATGAGTGGGATGTAGGTTTCGTAACGAAAACTGTGGGCATGACGCCAGCGGCACAATGAATAGAGGACAAAACCAAAGAGGAGTACTGCGAAAAGACTATGAGGATGGAATGGCATGTGGTGGCGCGTGGAGCGGAGGTGACTAAAGTAGGAGTTAATCTAACTCAGAAAGCAAATGAACAAACGTAGAGCGAGCGCGAGGGCACAAATATAAAGACATAGATGAGTAAAAGAGCGGGTAAATAGGCAAAACTTGTGCGAAGTGGTTGCAAAGTGTGAACAAGATTCGAAAAATACGTGGAAATCTTTTCGCAAGATTCGTAGTGTTATCTGTTGACGAAAACCAAAAAAGTGTAAGATGAGTTTCGGTGAGCATAATCTTCGAAACACGCTCGGAAGATTAGGCTATAAACGCTCGATAGCTTCTTGGGTTTAGATAGGACGAGGTAGTGGCTGTGGATGTGGTTGTGACTTGGCTCCTGTTGAATACATCCGATTGACCTAATGAGAAAGCGCATGTGGCAGAGCTGAAATAAGTGTCAACCGACTTGGATACGATTCTCTTTGCAATGCTCTAACGCACTGAGCAAATGGATACAAACATGGGGATGAAAGACGGGTGTTCGTCGTGCTAAGCACGTAGAAGGCTGTTGAAGTCTCAGGCGCAGGTGAGCACCTGACCAGCATAACGGAGCGACAAGAACTTCCGGCTAGTTGCGCCAAGTTAGGAGTGGGGTCCAAATCAGTTCTTGCTTGAATAAGGATGGAATCAGATTCAAACTTAGTTGGTGATATGCAGGACGGTCACGACCCCATTCAAGCTCTTCACCTATCCTCCTGCATCGTCCGCAATGACCTTCAGTATCGAGAAACTCACGAGGAGTGTGTTACGAAGTTACTGGTAGAAGGGGCGGTTGTTGGAAAGCTGCAGGTTAGGCCGCTGAGACGATGACAACGTCTTATATGCGGTAGGATCGAGTGAGGATCGTTGCGTCGGAACGCCTTGTTGCAGGGAGAGTGGTGCCGAGCTATAGGATTGGAGTGATGCGGTCCCCATCTCAGCACCGACGAACGATGTGGCTAAGGACGGTTCTGTTGAATGCACGCCCGATGTGCCATATCCCCATCTTGCATCCTGAACAAAGACTGTCTGGCCTGACGCAGGTTGCTGTTGTGGCTGACCGAGCAGGTGGGACGTTGTCGCACTATCGTATTGGGAGAACAATGGTGCAGTAGTTGTTGTAGCAGTGGTCGTCGTTGCCGCAAAGGGTCGTGTCAAATCGGTCTGAGGCTGATAGCCTGACTTGCCCTCGTGGGTAATGTTGCCTCCCATAGGCTGTGTATCTGGCCATACGGTCTGGGCAATACCTGATCGAGAGGGCTGGCCGCTCAAGGGTTGAGACTGGAAAAATGGTGCGATTTGTTGGGATTGGGTTTGCATATTCTGTGTCTGGACCGTTAGCTGGGCAGATGTAATCTGTGCCTGATTTGACAGTGAGTATGATATCTGTTGCTGTTGTTGCAATTGATATGGCGCCGATTGGTATTGCCCGAAAGCAGGATTCGATTCAGCACCTATGGAAAATCCTGTCAATCGTTGTGAATTGATGGCTACCGTCGGTTGTTTCGTGCCAACAGCGTATGGATTACCTTGCTCTGCAGGCAAACCCAAAGAGTGGAGTTGGGGGTGCGATAACATGGCCGCGACGGCCTGTGCACCCACTGAAATATTCGGATTATGCAAATTCGAGGGGACCCGCTCACCTCGTGCGCCGTGCTGCATTGCGACCTGTGCCTGGGACTGGTGTTGCAGTGATAAGGTTTGGATGCCCGCTGGCTGGCAGCACGGATAGGGGCAGCCTGTGTGTGATATATGGCCCGAGTGCGGCGCTCCAGGCTGTGGCATCGATTGGTTAAGTTGCTGATAGAGTGCCGTGTGGTTCGTGGCCGTAAAGTGTGGCTGAGATATGGCTGATGGCCTGTGTGCAGGGCCTTGTAGTGATGCTTGCACACCCCCCTCGGAGTGTGTATGGTAGCTGCCTGAACTAGCAGCGCTAGCGGGCGCTTGACCACCGTGCTTGGCCGAGACATCGTGATTGCCGTGACCATGAGTATGGCCATGACCATGAGTGTGGCTGTGACCATGACTATGACCATGACTATGACCATGACTATGACCGTGACTATGACCGTGACTGTGACCATGACTGTGACCGTGACCGTGACCGTGACTGTGATTGTGGCCATGGTCATGGCCATGTCCGTGGTTGTGCGAGTGGTGAGAATTGTGAGAATTGTGCCCGCCATGGGAGGTGTGGGAGTTGTGAGGGTTATGTTGGTGTGAGCTATGATTGCCCAAGAGACGATTATTAGGAGCCGTAACGAAGTTCGAGACGGGCCGCTGATCTTGCCACACGAGAACATATTCAACCTCTTCGCCCTCATTCAGGCGGCGGAAGCCTTCGCAGTGCAGGTGGGACTGATGTACAAAGACATCCATCGCTGGATCAAGTGCGAAGATTGGCTGGCCATCTTCATTACGCATTGCCAGGATTTGCTCATTAGTGATGTCATTGTGGCCATAGTTATGTCGGAACCACGCCCGGATGGTGTCAAACTCTCCAGCTGTTTTGGGAGGTCGCGGAGTAATGAAACCATACCCCTTGTTCGGGTCGAACCACTTGCATGTACCAAATGAGGTCGGATAGCGGAGGACATCACGTTGGTTCTGACCATTATATGGAATTCGTTCCTTAGTTTGAGCAGGAGCTCCAATATCGGCACTCATCTTTGCGCCACCCTTCAAGCTCAGTCCATGATCTGGTTTTGCAGCAGCGTCAACAAGTTTCGCTTGGACATCCGCAGGTCCGCTGAGACTTGCTCGAGGGGAATTCGGTCTGATCGCACCACCTCGGGCGGCCCTTGCTGAAGTTGATGGCGAATGGTCTTCCATGCCTCTGGGCCTCGCTTCGATGGGGGCGCAGGTAGCGGGAGTAGCCATCAACGGGCGAGCCTCGAAACCCGTTACTGCATAGGCTTGTAAGTAACCTTGGGAATTATCGATTAAGAACTCAACCAACTGACCAACTACAGGTGTCACCTCGCCTTGACTATTGTCGAGGTGGAGCTGTGATCTCTCGCAGGGAATGCGGGTTTCGGGTGTAATTCCAATGTGTTCGTTCGAGTTGAGTGGATGCCATTCGATTCGAGGGTGACCTGTTGCGGGATCAAAAACAGCCCTACCCTTGTGCTTAGGGACAATCACAGCAATTCGGCGGAATGGCTCGTAATCCACTAGAACACCCGCAAAAAGATCGTTAGGATTCCTGTGATCACGCAGTTGCACGCGAGAGTACGTAGTTGGTGAAGTGGACAAGAGAGTCTGTTGCACTGGAGAATTGGTGGACGGGGATGCGCTCATACTCGCTGGGCTGTACACTGACGCAGGTCCTTGTAGAGAGGAACCGGTTTGGTTGCTTCCAATGCTGCTATGGTGCGAAGCCCACACGTCTGCATCAGGGGCGTGATGCAAGTCCATATTGTGAGTGAAATGGGAGGACGAAGTTTGTACGGGCACTCCGTCATTGCTGGATGTCTCTGGTCCCTTAACGGTCGCAATGTCAGTCTTCAATGAGATGGACGTAAGGACTTCACTCGGTACCCGAGGCTGAGCCATGGTATCGTCTCTGGGTCGTATAGCGGTCGTCTCCAGCGGCTTCATGGTCGCGCTGTCGAGAATTCGTGCGTCCGCTGTTTCGATGGGTGCAGAGAAATCGTGGGAAAGTACTTCCTGTACATCGAAGCATTCGGAATATGACTTAGCACTCAGGGATTCGGTGAGTTCCAGCGCCCCACGGTCCGCTGTCGTGTGTCCCCATGCACTCACGGGTCGCTGGTCGTTATGACCATCTGAGGCCACGGGACCAGATGAGAAACTGGAACGTGTGCTCGCGTTACCCGAACGCGTGGCATGTCCGGCTATTGGATTCTCGGGGCCCGGAGCACCTAAAGGCTGGTGGGGACCAAATCCCTGAAGGACAGCCGTGGCGCTTTGAGTGAAGAAAATTTGTGGGGCGAGTGCAGGACTGGATAAATGCGTAGGCTGTGTCTGCGACATCACCAACACATGGGTGTCGGGCGAGGCATGTAGACCTGGTGCCATCTGTGTACTTGAGGACTTGTTTGGATCGGTGGAAGATTGCTGTAGGGACAAGGCCTTCAATCCCTCCAGCGTTACGTCGTACTGGGCGCCAGGTAAGCCTGAGCCACTAGATGCCACTCCTGCAGTCTTCGCAGGGGTGCCTGGTTGGTTCATGTTGAATGCCATGTCTGTGAGCCCAAGGCCTGATGTAGAGGCCACTGTCTGAGCAAGTTGGGCGTCGCTTGGATTGGCATCTGATGACGTTGAAAACTGGAACTGTGAAGAAGACGGTCCGGATGCGTTCTCACTCAAAGGAAGGTCCGAGCCATGTAGATCTACATTATTGTTAATCGCGACATTATGGCCGTTGGCGTTGTTGCTAGTCTCGGTGGGAGGGACAGCGTTCGATGTGGACATGATGACACGATTCCTGAGATTGTAATGATGTTGAAGTTGAAATGATGAACCTACTTCGTGTCGAGGGGGTCGAATCCAGCCTGGTATATCAATGGAAAACTCGTGCTGTGGATGAACAAAATGCGTGAGTAATTGCGGGAAACAATGCAAAGGGAAATGTACTCGAGTGAAGCCAAATCAACCTGAAAAGTGTGGATGGGTGTGGGAAATTCTTACGATAGGTTTGGCGGTGACTCAACAGTACCGAAGTTATCAACGCTGCGCACGACGCGACAGGGACTCTCGATACCCAATTCAGACTTGCTGGATGGGACAGGGGCTCAGATCTGGCTGTGGTCTGAGACTATCTATCCAAGCGGGAAGATTAATCAATTACTTAGCTGATCGGTCTGTCTGCTGGTCGGCCAGTTCAGATCGGAGCGAATCGAAGAACAATCTCGTGACGACAACGACTACGATCGGGTGTCTCAAGAATCGTCCGTTGACAGTATTGTGAGGACCAACGACGACCGAAGCTCGAGTCTTCAGTTAGGTGTTCGGTGCGCTCTTTCCAGTGTGCAATAGCGAGCAGCCAGCCAGCCAGCCAGCTAGTCCAGGGGAAGGGTGGATGAGTGGATGGAGAGATGGATGGATGGGTAGATGGATAGATGGATGGATGGACGGATGGGTGGGTGGGTGGATGGATGGATGGATGAATGAATGAATGAATGAGTGGGTGGATGGATGGGTCTGGGACGAAGCCCGTGGGAACTGGCCTAGACGACTGTGCCCATGTGCGAGGAAAGGGTAAACCGCGGTGGAGCGGGAAAGTGAGTCAGAGCATGCGTGCGGGAGAAATAACTGTCACATATATCAAGTCCTCCAAGTCGAACACATCGCTTCGCGCGAGATCCAGCCCCCTATGTCCCTCACCCCAACGGGTGTAACAGCTCTGTGGGGCTCAGGCTTTTTCTCGGTCTTTTGCGCGGTGGACAGCCGTGCATTCCACGGGATTGGCTCGCACATCGATCAGCACTGCCAGTACAGATGTACTTGCAGAGTTAGAAAGAAATCGGCTAAGACGCGCGCTCGAACGGTGCGTTCAAAATCAGGCTATTTCGGGTAATTTGATCTGTTCAATCAGGATCAACTTGCGGGGTAGCCGAGAGTGTTATTCTGCAAGTTTTGATGGTTAAACTCAATGTAGACATAGGTATTTTGATAGATCTTTGAATTACATGACCATCTCATAAAAAATACACCACGTGCACATCCAGATCCTGAGAAAAACAGCCCAAACTAACTGCAGAGAAAAGCACGTGATTTCGTTCCAAAAGCGGTTTTCGGAACACGCGAGGGGGGCTTCCCGCGCGGGTGGATGGCACTAGCCTCGGTCGGTCGGCCGTTGGCAGGCAGGCAGGCTGACAGGCACAGGAGCGAGGGACAAACAAAGGAACGAAAGTAAGTCCATCCACCCATACTTGGCTCTTCTTGGAACAAACACAGTCCAACCACCCTGACCGGGTTACTGAATTACGCGACTGTAATGGGTTTATGAACAAGGTAATACGTCGCAGATGTGTGTTGGATTGCGTCTGTCACTCTATCCTTACCTTGTGCAACCAAACTAACTGCATCATGTGCTAGCCCCACGCAAACACAAAAGCACGAGGACTGAGCCCAGAACCCCGACACATGCCGCGTTCTCACACAGACACTGATTGCATCACCAGCTCGACTTTATAGAAACCACCGCCTCGATTAGCCTGATACACTTGAGCTCTATTTTTGACTCTCGAAATTGCATACTAGCCACCACAACAGGCATGCCGCTCTCGAAAGGACAGAAAGCCCTCTTGGGCTCAATCGTGTTCACCCTCGCCTCCGTCGTCTTTGTCCACTGGCAGCGCGAGTACGACCAGCAGGTACGTCACTTGATGCACTGCAAACCAGTCTGTCTAGTGGCTGAGTGCAAGTCCTCAACCCTGCGTGCTGGAAAGCTACACAACCCCCCATCCATCAATTCACTCACTTGCAAAGCGAATCCAGACGAACTACGCGACGCTCTCCATGAGTCCAGACAGCTATCTCAACTAAATAGTATGCGAATAGACGACATCGTACTCAACCCCATACCCGCATCCACTCTCCACGTCTAGGCCATGAAGGTCGCAGTATACAAGGACAAGGAACGCATTCGTGCACATGAAGAAGCCCTGCGACAGCAGCAGGCGCCATCTCAGAGCCGGCAACAGTGAGATGCTGTGGCGGCTCTTCACGTCAAGCAGCTTGTATTGCCATGATGCAGCTCCCCTCAGCTGCGCTCGCTGGAGAATTAAATGCCGTTTGCTGAGACATACGAATGCACCGGGTTCGACGGCTGAAGGAGCTTGGAAAGAAAAGATTCGAATCTAACCAACATTGCCACAGAATCCCGGTCACCCTGTATCATGTTATGTGACCGTATAAAGGACCGTGGAATCTCCCTTCACGAACACCCGCTCGTGAATGCAGTAGTCCGACCTTGGAACAGACTTCGGACGGATACCACCTCCGTTCATAAAGGAGATAAGAACCATGTTTTGCCGCACTGGACAGTTGTGCGGACCACTCAGCATACTGCCTGCCCCCACAGGCATAGCGATCTCTGTCGGGCCTCGTCGCACCGGTCACACACGAAGCAGCGCGTCATTGGAGGGTGGATGGGATTGCGAATTCAGTCGGAAAGCTAGAATACATAGCTTGTTTAAATCGCGATTCTTTGGTGGTTATAGTATGATTCACTAGGATTATGTTAATCTACATGTAGTATAAACCTTCTTTTACCTGGTAATGTACCGGTTTCCCTTAGTATTTCATGTGAAATCCGAACCCTTTTTCCTCGCTCACTTTGGAAATCCGCTTGCGATACCTAATTCTGCATTTATCTCACATCTAGATGAGTGATAACAGTAGTTCGCAGGGTGTGAATCCACCCTCACTCGCCACCCGCCAAGCTGCGCTCGCCGTTGCACTCTTCGCGATTTCCATCGGTGTCCCCTACAAGTTCTGCTCCAGTTGCGGTACGTCAGTGCTCGGCCTTTGATGAATTTCGCTCGCTTTCCCCCCGCTCCGACACGCTTGCGCCGGACCCTGCTGTAAAATGGATTAATTTCAATTCACACGAACTCACCGCGCAGCTAATCTCATATCTCTCTCCACTGCAGACGCCCTGAGCCACGCCTCTACTCTCCAAGTAGGCCTCATTGGTGCAGTCATTGGTGCCACCGTGGCTGTGCTCGCGTACAAGCTGTTCAATGAAACCGAAGCGTCCCTGAATCGTCGTCTCAAGCGCCTGCAAGCCAAGCAGCCCGAGTCGCGACCTGCAGGCTCCAAGCCCATCCGTATTTGGGTCGATGGCTGCTTCGATATGATGCACTTCGGCCACGCGAACGCGTTCCGTCAGGCTAAGGCCCTGGGTGATGTCCTCGTGGTTGGTATCAATACTGACGAGGAGATCCGCAAGCACAAGGGTCCGCCGATCATGTCCGAGGAGGAGCGTATCATCGCTGTCAAGGCATGCAAGTGGGTCGATGAAGTTGTCACTGGCGTGCCTTACGTCATGAACGACGAGTACCTTCAGTACATCTTCAAGGAGTACAACATTGACTACGTTGTTCATGGTGATGATCCTTGCTTGCTAGCTGATGGTACTGATGTCTTCGCTTCTGCAAAGAAGGCTGGCCGCTACATGACGATAAAGCGCACTGAGGGTATCTCGACCACTGACCTTGTCGGCCGCATGCTCGTTATGACTCGTGAGCACCACGTCCCCAATAGCCCCGACTCTAAGAAGCTTACTACTGGTGTTTCCAGTGCTGCTGACGCTGCTGCCGAAGAGGCCAAGGAGGAGGAGGCTGCTGAAGGCGATACCTCTACCCTTCCCAAGCGCCGAAGTGTTGATGCGGGTGGTCATGGTTCTTTCATTCGAAGCTCCACCTTCATGCCTACCGGACGCCGTCTCATTCAGTTCTCCAACAACAAGGTCCCAGAGCCCGGTGCACGCATTGTTTACGTCGATGGCATTTGGGACATGTTCCACGCCGGACACATCAAGTTCCTTGAGGAATGCAAGAAGCAGGGTGATTTCCTGTACGTCGGTATCTTCAACGACGACGTCGCCAACAAGATCCGCGGTTCTAACTACCCTATTATGAACATGCATGAGCGTGCGCTTTCTATCCTCTCCTGCCGCTACGTTGATGACATCATCCTCAATGCACCTTGGGTCATCACGCGTGAAATGCTTGTCACCTTCAACATTCACGTCGTTTGCCACGGTGTTGTCGGTGACGCTCCCCGACAGCTCCCCGCTGGTGTCGAAGACCCCTATGCTGTTCCCCGCGATATGGGTATCCTCAAGATCATCCCGTCTCCGCTTTCGCTTAAGACCCAGGACATTGTGGATCGTATCCTTGCCCAAAAGCTTGACTTCGAAAGGAAGTTCGCCAAGAAGCATGCTGCTGAGATGGCTTACATTGAGAAGAAGGAATTCGTTGAGGAGCAGTAAGGTGGTAGCTTAGTAAGTAGTGTTGGTTACATGGACTGTTCCTCGTGGTCATTGTCGCGCTATTATCGAAAATGAACCAACTTAGACAAGCGCAAGATAGAAATAGATACCTCAAGTTACACAATTCCTAATTCTAAAATCTGTTATCTGTATGATCGTTGTTGACGACTGCTCACTTTCAACTCATTAAGTTCGTAGCACGTGCTGCGAACACGAGTCAGAGCAAGCCGATTCTTGTTCCGAGCTGTTCCACGGTCGTAAGAGCTTCAGCGCGAGCTCAAGAACAGGAGTAGAACTGCGCATGTTTCAAGCGAGCCAGAGTCAAGTTAAGTAATAGAAACCTGATTTAGATAGATATGGACGGACCTATCTTGTTGCGTTTATCCCAGAGTGATCTGAGTGTGCTGGCTTCATCTCCGCCCAGAGAACACACTGTTGGCAGTCTTAGGAAATGTCAAGAATCTGAAGTCCGAGACTACATTTCCATCCGTTGAGAATACCGTATCGTGCGAGTCTCGGAGATGAAACAACTATACCAAACGGTGAGGACCGCGGTCCAGAGACACGCTGCAGCGCGATTGACTGCGGAAAAGGCCCTCGAAGCCCTCAAAACGACTGCAGGATCAAATACTCAAGATTCCAACTTGTCGCGTACATTCGCTACGTTCCGTTTGAAGCCACGCAACCCTTGGAAGCTGTATCCAGTTACGCCTAGACTAACGGTGCCGGACCACATCGTCAAGCCACCCTATGCTGAGGACTCCGTACAGTCCACGCCCAGCATCCGATCCAACGTAATCGAACTCAAGACCAAGAAGCAGATTGAAGAGATGCGCACGGCATGTGAGATGGCGAGCTGGATCCGCGAGTTTGCGGGCAAACAAGTCGAGCCAGGCATTACCACAGATGAGATTGACAAGCGTGTGCATGACGAATGCATTCGCATTGGCGCCTACCCTTCTCCTTTGGGGTACTGTGGATTCCCGAAGAGCATCTGCACCTCTGTCAACAGCGTCGTCTGCCACGGTATTCCTGATCTACGACCACTAGAGGAGGGCGATATCATCAATATCGACGTCAGTGTGTACTTCAACGGCTACCATGGAGACTGCTCCGCGATGTTCGTTGCAGGTAAGGCTGATCCGGAAGCCATTCGTCTGATCAACGCAACGAAAGAGGCCATGGAAAAGGCGATTTCCATCTGCGGTCCCAACGTCCCCCTCAATCGTATTGGCCGCGAGATTCAGAATGTCGCAGATCGCGAAGGTTATGGACTTGTTCGAGAGTTCTGTGGCCACGGAATCGGCAAGGAGTTCCACATTCCACCCCACATTTTCCACTATGCAAATGTTGCCCCCGGAGTCATGCTTCCAGGCATGGTCTTCACAATCGAACCCATCATGAACGAGAGTGGAACCAGCAAAGTGTTCACGATGGCAGACAATTGGACCGTGCTCACCGAAGATGGCAGCCGAAGCGCTCAGTTTGAGCAGACCATTGCAATTACCGAAGATGGCCACGAAATCTTAACCAAGCACAAGCCAGGTCAGTTTGCGTAAGTATATGATGGTATCTAGTATATTCTATCGTTATTTGATAAGTAACAGGAGTTATTGTAGTAACTCGTACGGAATCTCCCTGTATATTTTCCTCGGAAGTGAGTGTTTGCACGTTGCACTTGCCTGCCTACCTAGACATTTCTTGGTCAGATGTACAGTCGAATACAACACGTTCGATTTGCTTCATACGAATCGCAACGAGTCAGCGTCATACTTGCAGCGCTGTTGTATTTTCGTGGGTGTTATGCAACTGTGGACTGTTGGATTTTTCGTCGAAGCTCGGCTTAATTGGTACGAACCTGGTACTTGCCTGCCTTCGTTTTTGACTTGGCCCATCGACCCGGCTCGTAGCTGACGTTCTTGAACTCGATGTGTCCAACATTAAGTCCTGATGCAGAAAACTTGTTCGCTTCAAAACCGACGCGGATAATGGGCCGTTCTTCGATCGCGACAGCCTCATCAAGTCCTAGTGTACCCGTAAGGAGAGGAATCTTATTGTCAGTGGGCGAGAGCTCGGGAATTTCCCACCTCAGAACCTTTGTAAGCTGGTCGATTTTCGCAGTACCGAGATTGGCCGAGGCCGATGAAGACAGAATGCTCTTTGGGAATGGAATGGTGATGACGATATTTGTTACAGGGACCTTGACACCGTACTTCAGGCCAACTTGCACCTGGAATCGACACGAAGTGGGATGCCATGTGAACATAGGCTTGACGTACAGAGGCGTCTGGATATTTGTGTTTCGGATACGATACGTCATCAGCGTGAAGCGGCCATCGGGTGGAACAAAGGAAAGAACGCGGTCGCGTTCATATCGCGCCAATCTGACACAGCGATGCAGCGTGACATCCTCAAGAGCTAGCTTCGCCGCCTCTTCCGCAGTTGTGTGACTACCCATCGAAGCAAATCCCGAGCCACGACGCGTAAAGGCTTGCTTGGCCTCCACAGCTGCGCCAATATGCGCTGCTGATGGCACCAAAGTCAAGGAAATGTCGGGCATTCCGGCAAGTTCTGAGATAACATTCAACTCACCGTGAATCGTGGCGGAGACAATTTGCTCGTTGGCATCAATAATCATGTCAAGCTGTTCGTCCAGGTCGAAGTATATCTTATTGGTGAGATACTTGACATCGTTGCGACGCCAGGGAGTACGTGAAGGCATGCCAATTGCTGTATCGTCACGCACAATGCCTGAGCTGGATCCGATCGCGCTGAGCACTCGGTTGGCGACAGTGGGTGGAAGGATCATATCCATGAGCTGATTGTTCTCAACAGTGAATGGTGCACCTGCGTCAACCATCTCGTCCAGTAACTGGTACACGAGCGAGAAGTTCTCGCGCATGCTGCTTTCAGTTGAGTCATAGAAGTATGAATTGAAGGTTTCAATGATTCTCTGTTGCAATTCGAGGACAAACAGAGGCTGAACCTCACGGGAGGCTATGGTTAGGAAGAACAGGTCGTTTCTCGTCGTATGGATGAAGTAGGCATGTGCCGTCGCGATCACTGGCTCCACTTCCAGCTTGGATGACGCCTGGGTCACGATTTCCCAGAATGCCTCGCATGCGGAACGTTTGGTGGCGCCGATCCACTGCTTCTCGATGAGAACCTCGCTAGATACGATGGTAAATAATGGAGCCAAGAGTTAGTTCCAATGTTCAAATCGGGCACAATATGTGTATCCAATCAGTGCAGCCTCCAACAATCAACGAATCTGAGCAAGATTAAGCGAGGGCGGGAATTTAGTGGTGTCTAGCTACGTACCCAGTTGAGCTGAGGATAAATAGATTTTCAATCATAGAGAAATATGTCTCAGCTTGTGGTTCGTTGAGGTCTCACTGCGCCAACTACTCGCAAAGCCGTGTAATTTAGAGTCCAAAGTTCACTGATAGAGGCTTGAAAAACCCTGTCTCAAGACGCAAATCCGGGCCAGGACGGATGTGATCCAGTCCGATTTGGTGAGCTTGACTGAGAAGCAGTTTGCAGCAGATTCCGTGTGCTTCGAGGGAGTGCCTCAACCTCTTGACTTGCGCACAGTTTCTGCAGTTTGGCCTGTATTGTATTCTCAGTGATCCTTGAGAGGCAGTAAGTGTAACCCCATCTACACAAGACTGAAGTAGTAACCCGATCAAGGAGGAATCTTACTCTGATCGCGTTCTAGAATAGCACGGTACGTTGACTGATATTGGATCCAAAATCACACTGGGAGATGAATCGCATTACGTCCTTGCTCCGCAACGCTAGCCGACTCCAGAAGGCAGACAAGCTCACCCTGAATCCTACCCTGATCCGACAAACGCATTCGTCGCTCTTCACACCTTCATCGTTCTTGTCGTCGCAGATGTCATCCTCGCTGTTACCCGAGAGTTTGGATGACCTAAGGGAGCGTTATAACTCCGCCCTCGCGCCCCTGCTCCAGCCTACGGCGGTCACGCCGCAGCGAAAGCTACCAGGTCACACTTTCGTCAATTCCTCCACCGCCGCTCAGCTCGATGCTGACCTCATGAGCACCGAAGGTTACACATTGGATCAGCTGATGGAGCTCGCGGGTTTGAGCTGTGCCGAAGCTATTTGCAAAATGTATCCACGTGAAGCTTTCCCGGAGGTGTGCGTGCTATGTGGTCCTGGCAATAATGGAGGTGATGGCCTTGTGTGTGCGAGACACCTGACTCAGTTTGACTATCGTGTTACGGTAGTCTATCCTCCACACGCGAAGCAAGACAAGTACATGCATCTAATCACACAGTGCAAGGCGAACCAGATCACAGTTGTTGAGAACTTCTATGACTCACTGCAAGCACGCGTCGACCTCGTGGTGGATGCCATCTTTGGATTCTCGTTCAATGGAGACAAGCCCATCAAGGAGCCCTACGCCACAATGATCCAGCAGATGATCTCTCTCCAAAACCACGTCCCGGTTGTTGCAATCGATGTCCCTAGTGGATGGCGAGTCGATGATACCACTTTGAGGGTAAATCCATTCCCTGGAGAACCGCACAAACTCGCAACGCCGACTTACACTGCACTGCTGGCTCAGCTGAGTTATATGCCTGACATGCTAATTTCTCTGTCAGTACCGAAATTGTGCGCATCCTTGTTTTTAGGAAGGTTCCATATGCTTGGCGGTCGGTTCATTCCCAAACGCATTGCCTTCAAGTATCGCCTCAGGCTGCCATCCTATGTCAAGGCGGAGCAGTCGGTCCTGATAGATGCCCCACAGCACCACGAAATCATGGCACGACGAGGCAGACAACTAAATCGGCCATATGCTGGGCAGCCACCGGCAAGCCAAGACCCGTTGCCTGTATATTTCTCGTATCGAAGTCAATGGCCTGTGGATAAGCTCCTTGAACCGTATCTCGAGCCCTCGAACGCACTTCTCACGTATGAGCGCCCCCTGCCACATCCCGTGCGTAACTTGGGGTTGCGAACACCTGCGTTTGTTGCGGCAGTGAACAGTGCTGCCGCAGGGGAGCCCTTGCCTGAAGACCACGAGCAACCTCACGCTTACAGTGCAACGCCGGGTCTGAACGCACCAGGATACGATCCAACACCTAGCTTCGAGGCTTATCAGGACGTCACAGATGTCACAGAACAAGACGAGGGCAAGGACCCACCTAACACTAAGCAATCCGGTTGGAGTGGATGGGATGCCGTTAGTAACCCAGGCGGCAGCGGCCCACATACCACAGCAAGTGCAGGCGCAGGCCGGTCGCATGCCAGAGCCAACCAGGTTTCGAGCGATCGCCCAGAATCGATTTATTCGCACGTTTTCACAGACGATGCATATGACCAAGACCCTGAGGCACAGGAGTTCACTGACATTGCCCAGGTACCTGAGGTCGTTGCTTCGATGGCCAAGCAGGATTCCCAAACCCCTCATTCGTCTGCTAATGAAGGCTCTGGTTACGTTGAAGTTTCTGTCAGCAGTCTGAGGCGGCCATTACGTAACTTATCCACAACCACGTCGCAAGCATCCCCTCCGGCTCAGCAATTACCGAAGCAATTGTTTACGACAAGGGCGACAGAGGCGTCCGTTACGTCGAGCGGGCCTCAGCTAAGCGTTGCGGACACGCAGTCAAGCCAGCCTGCGTCGAAGTCAGGGCCGCCGGATCCCACGATCTTGAAGAGTCTGTTTAGTACTCCCGCTGCAGCGGAACAAGCGCAACCACCAGAGAACCCTGGAGGAGCCATCAACAAATCAAGTTCCGAACTGGCCCTACCAGACTGGTTGGATACTCAAGCGACGATAATACCCGCGCCTGCGAGCCCAATTCCTTCTCTGACCACGACTTCGGTACAGCATCAGCACTCGGCACCATCAGTGGCTGCCCCGACCGTTGGGCAACCACATCCACCGCTTCCAAGCAGCAAATCTGTCCAGAGTGAGCAAGGCGCAAGCCAGCCAAGTCCCTCCAGTGGTGGCGCAGACTACGCCTCATTGTCGTACGCAGGAGCAGCTCGACCTTCCACGACCTCCACCATGTACCCAGAAGGCATCACGTCACAACCGTTTTATCACCCTGATGCAGACCGAAACGTCGCACGAAACAGATTGCTTGAAGCCGGCGGCGTGGGCCATTACTTGTTTAGGCCATGCAGTTCCACTGCTGCTGGGGAGGAGAATAAGTTCGTTCTGTGTTACTTGACTCCAAACGAAAGAGCGGGCGAGGGATCGTCATCATCCCTCGTGCTCGTGAACGTTTTCATCTGGGCATGGCGAGATGGATTTACACGTGATGCGGACCGCACTAAATGCACATTGTATACTTCAATCCCGGATGTTGTGAGTGTATGCATGCGGAATCATGTCAAGGACATTCAATTGTCGCCTGTTAACAGGCGCTGAGTGGTTGGCTGGCTCGACTGCATGGTTGATTGATTGAATGTATTGGTCCAAGTGTTATTCATTTTTATATAATAAATTGTTTATTGGGTTATTTAGAGCATATAGTGCTAGATCCATTACAGTTTATTGATCATGTCTTCGTTGTGATGATGATGTTATGTACTCAAACCGCAATCGATCCTGAATCCTGAATTGCCAACATGGGAAATCCCAAAAAAATTCCGGTTGGGGCGGATGTCGGGCCTGCTGACGTGATCCGACCCTAGCCGCAGTAGAGGTGTGACCAATGCTCCCCGGAACTTTAAAAAGCACAACTCCAGAACGGTGCGATTTACTCTTCTACAGCATTACTCATCCTGATTCCTGCTTCGCTGCACACGATACCACATCCTTTTGTCAGATCCGTCCTGGCCCAGATTGGACCGTGCGGGTTTCCTATCCGTCCTGGCCCAGAAAAGAGCCGGAAAAGGTGGAGAAATGAGGATACTAACGGCAATGATTTCCAGGGTTGGATTCGTGTGATAGCTAAGCGGATGACATGAAACGATGTAGAAGACTAGTATATCCCGTTCTAGTTAATAATATCCAAACTTGTTGAACCCTATACCATCCAATTTTACGCTTTGCGTAACTTTGGTCCGAGACAAATTGCGCACCACTCCGCGCCTCGATTGGGCGCGATGTATGGCGTGCAGATCCAATCACTCATGCTCGTTGCCTACGGCCTCATTCTGTGAGCTGTTCGCACTGGGAGACACCTTGTCCGGATGCGATCATGGGTCTAGTCAGCGACCCGGGAACTCTCGGCCCTCGTCCCTACATGCGGTATATCACGCGTGTGAGATATAGATAGTGGGGAATACATGCATGCACGTACGCATTTTATAGAACTTACATGACCTGACCGATTGCCCCTATCACGCATGCCTTCATCTAGTCACGCACATGTCAAAGCGACGCACAAAGCGTGCCGCAGCGAAGCAGCCATTGCCAGGCTACGAAGACGAGGCCGACGGCGGCTACGGCTACGGCTTTGGCGGAGACCAGGATGACGAAGAGGTTCCTAACCGCACCAAGAAGACGGTCCTCGACGAGCTGGACCAGCCTTCGCGCCAAGTCCACGCATTGAGCAACGTGGATTCAGACGAAGACGACGTCGCTCCACGCAATTCGAGCGAGTACTTGAAGCAGCGCGAGCAGGAGCGACTGGAGAAGATCGAGCGACAATCCAAGTCCTGGGGTAAGAACCGTGAGAACTATTACAGCTCGGAAACCGCCGAGTACTACGGTGAGGCTTCCGATGACGAGCGTGCCGAAGAGGAAGAGAGCGAAGTTCAGCGATTGCAGAGGCTGCAGGCAGAGGAACTCGAGTCAGCTGACTTTGGTCTTGATGATATCGTAACCGCGATTTCCTCGACAAAGACCAAGGGTAAGAAGGGGGCAAAGACCAAAGCAAAGGATGCTACTGCAGCCGCTGCTACAGCCGTCGATGATGATGAGGAGACCATCGAGATGCTTACCGACGAGGAAAAGATCAAGCGAATTATTGAAGATTCTCCTGAGTTACTCACTCTCCTTGATGAGTTCAATGCAAAGATGAAGGAGCTGAAGAGCGAAATCGCTCCGCTCGTGCAAAAGGCTCGCCGACTTGATCCTTCTCTCGCCACCAGTGATGGTATCTCTTTCCTTCAGTTGAAGCACCAACTCTTACTTCGCTACTGCATTCATGTGGCATTCTACTTGCTCCTTAAGGCAGAGGGCAAATCCGTGGCCAACCACCCTGTCATCAAGCGCTTGGTTGCTATGCGATTAATGCTTGAGCGTCTCCGTCCCATCGAGAAGCACCTCAAGTACCAAATCGAGAAGTTGCTCAAGGCGGGCGCGGTTGGTGACAGGCCATCTGAGGACGACATCGAAGTGTCGAACTTGCCAAAGGGTATGACCAAAGCCGATGTTGCGAAGCAACTCGATCTCCTATCGTTCAAGCCGAACCTGGCAAGCCTTACGCAAGGTGCTATGGATGATGAAGATCTTCTTGACTTGGACAAGCCTCTCAAAAAATCAGCCAAAAAGGGTGAGAAGACAAGCAAGAAAGGTAAGAAGGCAGCAGAGGACGAGGAGGAGGAAGAGGGAGATGGCGAAACCGATAACCTCAACTTTGAGGATGAAGAATATGACGATGAAGACAGTGCTGTCGTTCGACAACGACTTATGGGCGCTGCTATGTTTGACGCTTCAGAACGCAAGCCGAGTAAAGCTGAGCGACAGGCAGCCAAGCTTCGTTCCAAGGCATCTACCTCACGTATGGTTCAGGAATTCTATGAAGAGCTCAGCGATCGACCCGAGGTTGCATCTGCCACTGGACGTGATACCCAGCAAGCCTTCACCAAGGAAGAGCGTGAACGCTTGGCTTACGAAGAAGCTAACTACGTCCGCTTGATGGATGATAAGAAGTCCCGCAAGCGCCGCGCTAATGAGCGCGTTGGTGCTTACAGTGAATTCGATGACTTTGCAGACATGGGCGCACTTGCAGAGCTTGAGCACCGCCAGAAGATGGAGGAAGAGAAGAACCGTGAAATCCTTGGTCAGATCCGAAAGCGAACGAAGCTCGAAGCCGCAGCGGATGGCTACTACGGTAGTGATGATGATGCAGGTATGGACAGCGACATGAGTGACATTGAGGACGACTTCAATGAAGGTCATTCTCTGTACCGCGAGTTCGAGAAGAAACAGAAAAAGAAGCAGATCTCGAGAGCCGAGGAGAGGAAGGCCAGGAAGGCAGCCAAGCCATATGCAGCACCAAAGGACGATTCAGTCGAAGAGGGCACCAAACGTTTCGCTGGCAAGACCATTGTCCAGAACCGTGGTCTTACTCGTACACGCAACCAAGAGTCCAATCCTCGTACCAGGTATCGTGCTAAACACGAGAAGGCTCTTCAGAAGCGCCGTAGCGCAGTTAAAGAATTCACCAGCAAGCCAGATGAGTACACTGGTCAGGCTACTGGTATCAAGCGTGGTGTCATTCGTTCGATTCCAATCAATCACTAAATGCGACGTGGTATTTCACAATGTACATTTCTGTAAACAACTCGTGTATACAAATACATCCAACAATTCTACTTCGTTGCGCAGAATCACGGTAACAAAGGTTATATCGGAGGTTTATTTTGTGTGCACGAGCGAGGGCGTTTAACTCCTCGCTCGAACGCATACTTCTGCTTTGGATCGAACAATGGGGGTACGTGAGTGTGGGTAGATGTCCATGCATTTACCTTTGACTAGGATTATCCTGCCTGCCGTAAACACCACTATAGGTTAGTATTTCGCTTGAGTTTGGGTACAATGGCTTTTTTCCTTGCAGGTCCTAGATTACCAATGCCAGCAGCAGCGATGGGATTGATAGCCGGAGCAGTGGGTTGCATTTTGCCGACACTAGCGATTTTTGCAAGGGGAGTCGCAGACAAGGGTGGTCGCCCCGCCATTGATGGAACCGGCTTGGGTTCGCCGTCTGTGAACTTCATGATCTTGGATGTTGCAAGTGGCGTTGTTACCAGAGGGTTGGGTGCAGCTCGCTTTGCGCCGATGGTAACCTGAGAATCAGTGGCTTCGGCCGAAAGGGTGTTCTCCTGATTGTCGTCTGTTCCCTCAGACGAGGCAGCACTCGAGTCAGCTCCCGCAGTGGTCGATGTGTTCAACCCTAGACTGTTGATGTAAGCTGCCAGGCTCGGAGCGGATGCTTTGCGACTTGCTGCAAGTGCCTTGTCAATTTCGTCGAGCGTGGAATCTGCGCTGGCGACAGCACTGCTTGCATTTCTCGAGGCGCGAACGGTCTTGCTAACGACTTTCTCCAAGATCTTCTCAGCTTCCCGTGCCTTTGCGGCGAGCGCTTCCTTCTCAGCCTTCTGTTTAAGGGCTTTTTCTCGCTCTCGTTCAGCCTTCTCCTCAGCACGCTCACGAGCCTTCTCAGCCTTTTCCTTCTCCTTTTCAATCTTTGCGCGCTCACGCTCGATTTGCAGTCGCATCTTTTCTTCGCGTTCTTGTGCTTCTTTAAGAGCCTTAGTTGCAGCAGCCTCTGCAGCTTCCTTTGCAGCCCGGAGTGCCTCCTGAGTTGTTCGCTCCAGCTCTTTCGCGGTTCGTTCTGCGGTTATGCGTGCTTCAGAGATTGCACGTTCAGCGGACTCAGTGGTCTTCATCTTGAGAGCGTCCTCGTAATGCTTGCGCAGTCGTGCCATCTCAACTTCATGATCCTGACGCATCTTTGCAATGCGGTCCTCAGTCTCCTTGACCATCTGCTCGATCTCCGCATCAACCTTCTCCTTAGCCTCCTTGAACTTGGCTTTCATGTTGTTTCGGCTGGTCACAGCAGCATCGAGCCTTTCGCGCAGTTCATCTGCTTCGCGTTCCAAACTCTCGATTTTGGACTCGGCCTTGCTAAGCGCTATCTCGAGCTGCTGCGCGCGAGCCTCAGCTTGCTTGCACTTGCCTTCGAGTGAGCTGCGTTCGCCTGCCCACTTCTCCTCAAGCGAGGCCTTTTCGACCTGCCATTCAAGGACTTTGTGTGTCACGGTTTCACCAACCTTACGCTTGGCCTCTTCCAAAGCTCGCTGCTTTTCTTGCTGTTCATTGGCAAGGGAGTCTCGTAGCATCTGATTCTCCTTACCCATCTTAGCTAGGCTTTGTTCGAGAGAGGCCACTCGGAGTTCGGCTTCTCTTAGGGCAGTCTCGAGTTGCCTTGCCTCCTTGCTCTGCATGCGTGCAGCCTTTGACTGTGCTTCTTCAAGTTCCCGAATGATGTTCTCCATCTTCGTGATCTTTCGTCGCAATGCACCCATTTCCTGCTCACGCGCAGCCGCAACGTTAATCAGCTGGGCGAGTTCAGCCACGGCTTGATTGCGCTGTTGCTCCATAATCTGCTTCTGGGCTCGTAAGCTCTCGAGCCTGTACTCGAATAGTTCCTCTGCGGCAGTCTGAGGAAGGCCCCACACCTGTCCCTGTGCATTCCCGCTGGTTTGCTTGGACGGGGATTTGCCGCGAGTGGCACTCACACTTTGCTTTGCTATTGCTCTAGCGGCCGTCGCAGTGGCTGCCTCAAGTGACTCCCTCAGAGCAGTGTTCTCGTCTATTAACATTGCATTTTTCAGCCTGAGCACATCGTTTTCACATTTCATTTCATTGAGCTCACGGGCGGCTTCGATCTTTTTCACCTGCTCCTGGTATTCGGTGTCAATCCGCAAACTGCCGAGCTCCTGCTTGAGCTTGGCACATGCTGAGGCCTCTTCCTTGAGTTGTTGCAAGTCGAAGGCGGAGACGACGACCTTCTCTTCGGCGAGTCCGTACAGTCCTTCCTTTACGGGACTTAAGAACATTGTAAGAGTGGACAGGGGTAGCTTTCCGTTCGTGTGTGTGAGTGCGTGTATGCGAGTCCTTACACCGGAGGATGCTGTTACCCACCTGCTTAGCCCTCTGCTATTCGTGTATCCAGGCGAGGATTACAGATTCGTTGTTTCTCCGAAGTCTAGATGATTTGGGAGGAATACCAGCATGCGTGAGTCTTGACATCGATGGTGACAAGGCAATCTCAGAGGATCAAATGGGAATAACATGCACTTAGCGCAGCCCTCCTCCTGCGCTACAGTGTTCTGAGCCGAGACCGCGTCTGCTTCCCACGTAACTGCTAACTGCTGATCACTTGTGCAGCACAGATCTTAGTTATTTGGGAAGTGCATGCGGATTCGAATCCTATCATCAGTCCTTGCATGACCTGATCTCTATAATGCAATGTGAAACCACGTCTAGCACTCGGGTGTGTGCCACTGCGGCCCTCCCAAAGTAACAGCTCCCGAGTCCCCAAAATCTGCCTCCAACGGCTAGTTCGACCTATTCCGTCACCCCGTAGTGTGGTGATTCCATCCACCCGCCTTCGGACGGCTCAGCGCCCGGTCAAGGTTCAAACCTAGAAGGAAAACAGGTGTAAAAGGCGGTATATTGATCATTATTTTATTTTTAAAATTTGTTTATTCAGTAGATCACTGTTAGATCTTCCTACTTAACACTCTATAAGATGAGTGGACCCCAACACCATGATATAAAACTCGCCAGAATGTACATTCCCAATGTACCCAGTGCGCATCAGCCGTTTGGTGAGATTACGCTTGGCGAGGTGGACCTATCACTGGTCCACATAGGTGCGCGAGACCAGAATCAGGTGATTTCTCGATACAAGAACATACATGGCGGCACAGTCTATGCTCCCATCAAAATCCCTCGCAGACTCGCTCTACCGAGGCGACCCACTACCTCGTTGATGCGACATACTGAGGGCGGTGCGTCCTTGCTCCAAGACTGGCTTGCACCGGGCACATGGCTCCGTCAGGTCTTTCCGTTTGTGCAACGACTCATTCGCTGCGGTCGTGTGAACCCCGTGGAGAGAGCAAGTAAATTGAGGCGCAAACGCATTTGCAAACTCGTCGAGCAGCGCACAGGCGTCACATTGGGAGCGAGCTCAGTTAAGGCAGCGACGGCAGCACTATCGATGCGTCATGGACGGCGTCTTTCGCCTGAGGGCATGGCAGCCGACTCTGATCAGTACCTCGATCAAGGGTTGGATCACGATACTGAAGACTTTGACGATGACGATGACGACGATGACAACCGCGATGGACTTGCTGGTGTGAGCATTGGAGCGGGCCTGCTCACGGGTGCAACGACCAGCGGTCCAGGCAGCTCAGCCACAGCGGCAGGGTCTACCGAAGTCGTGATGGTGGAAGATGGAAAAGCGCGAATTGATCACGCCGAACGTATCTTTGCAATCCCAGCAGAGTCACTCACTGTGGAGGGCGAGCATGCGTCTCCGTTTGCTTGGCACCCCTTCCGTGCTCGCTTCGCAATTGCACTCCAAGACGACTCTGTCGCGATTGGAGAGCTTGTTACTCCTCAGTCTGTCTCTCCGGTTGGGCCTTTCCAGACGAGCAAGGCACGAGATGGCGCAGCAGCAGTATCCTCCGCCTCGTCGGGTTCGGATGCCTTATCGCTGTCATCAACAGAGCAGATTGACTCAGCGTCGAACACTGATGCTTCACAGCGATATCCTTGGCTGCGACAGCTCCTCTGCCATCCTCTGATGATTGGCGTTCGCGACATTTCCTTCTGCCCAGTCACAGGAACAATGCTCGCGGTTGCATGTGCACACGGTATCATGCTCTGGGTTTTCAATCGCAAGTATCCCTCAAGCGCCACGGTTGCAGCTGCTCAATTCAAGGATGTTGATGGGTTTACGTTGAGTCCCGATGGCTCAGCGATGTACTTTAACTCTGAGCCCAACGAGAGTCTAGCGGATCTAGTCGACCTGGCTTCGCAGGGCGCTGCATCGAACAACATGCACCGTCCAGCAGAGCAAGGTGTATTCGCCCATCCCGCTGCTCCAGATTCTAAATCATCTACTCCTCTCTCCGACCAGTACCATGCATCGGCGGCTGCTGGCTCGAGCTCGGACCAGCCATTAGGATTTGACACTGCGCATGTTGTACTTCTCACTACACCACGTACCAAGAGCTTCGGGCCGGTTCAGAGGTGTGCATTCAGTCCATGTGGTCGCTTCATCGCAGCCTCACATCGCGACTCAAGCGCGGTGATCATTTGGGATGTTAGTCTCGCCCGTGCCGCAGCGCTTGTGAATCCTCCTATTGTGGGTTCCGATGCTCACAAAGTGCTGTTGTCTTCAGCGGCGTCAGCTGCTACTGCGGCCGCACGTCACGGAGTAGCCGTCTTTTCGCCGCAGGTCGATGACGGTGCACTCAACGGCGCGCAACCCAGCAGCAATGCCATAATGAATGCTGTGCGACCAGGAACGGCCCTTGGAGATGTGCGACAGGCTTGCGTCCAGGTCTTTGACTCGATGGAGACTGCACTTCTATCCAATGATTTAACGGTTTCTAGTTTAGCATCTGCCGCCGTAAGTGCTGTTGCGTCCTTGGCAAAGTTGGGAAAATCAACTGTACCCTCATCCAATCACGCTCCAGCGGATGGATCCACCAACGAGGAGACTTCAACTTTGCGTTCGGGCCCATCTGCATTGAGGACGACGGTTGCGACCACTCGAGATAGGGTTATAAGAACATTAGGTAGTTCGGTAAAGGACCTCCTGTGGTGCCCAGCTGGAGGCGTGCTGCTTGTTACGTATAAGCACCGCGCAGTCTTTACCTTGATTGACACGCACTGCTGGAGGGCAGAGAGTTTTGATACCGCCGATGGCATGCCCGTTGCTGCTGCAGCTTGGTCACCTCGACGTGGTGCAACCTTGCTTTTCGCAACCGAAAATAGCTCGAAGGTTTATTCGCTTACACTGGCAGCACCCGCGCAGGCGCCAGCGCTCCCGGTGGTTGCAGTGAGCAGTGCCGGTGCAACATCAAGTGCGGCATCTAACATCTCCTCAAAGATGGCGACAACGTCAGCAGTTCACACATACTCACAAGCCCAGATCTTGCCTCAAAACTATGGTGCTATCACCAATCCCACGATCACCGCTTCTCAATCTACCGGGCCTTCTGCATCATCTAGCTCTGGTCTGCTGAGAAATCGACTCGCAGTAGTCTCAACATCGACAGTTTTTGATTTAGAATCGCAGCGAGAGTCGATCGCAAACCCCGACCAGACGAAGCTCGAGGTGATTGCTGCGGTTTCTCATGGACTGGCAGAGATTGATATCCGTAGCTTATGCGTTGATTCGATTGCTTGGAGCCCCACCTGTGACAGAGTGATTTTGTCCTTCAAGACGAAGCGCACCGGAGCCTTGCTGCGAAATGAGCTGCAACAACCCACCCTCGGCAGCACCATTTCCAGGTTGCTCGGTGGTGCGTCCACGCAGGAAGCGACGTTGTCTCGTTTTGATGCGCCCAGCCTGGCAGAGCTCGCATTGAGTCCCGATGAAACTCCAAAGGTATCATTGTCGAAGTACTCTGCACCAGGCTCAGAGCTCATGCTATTAGTAGAGGCTCCAGTTGGTGTCTCCGTTAGGCTCTCACCGATTGGATTTGTTCGAGGACCACCCTCAGCTCCATGCCGTCCAACCGAATCAGACTCACAGAGCGAGCTCAACCGACCGCTTCGTGTCGCCTTTGCCCCAAGTTTCGATCGAGGTGCGCTGTTAGCCACCTTCTGGAGAAGTGGATTCGTAACATTCCTGCCCATGTATTTTACGCCATCCGCAGGGGGATCGAGTTTGCTTCCCACATCAGGTGATTCCATCACATTCTTGCCGTAATCAAGGTTCATACCGATGTATTTTAGTCTTTTCATGTTTCAATACACCCTACCAGATCCTGGAAGGTACATCACAAGAATAACGTAGGTGGGTCAAAGCATATTGAATCTGTGCGGATCATTTAAGTCACAAGGTTCATGTTTGAGAGCAAAGCGACCCCTCGTAGATATAATCCACACAGCTTCAAAATCAGAAAAAGAGAGGGCACACCGCTAGCATTCGCGGCGCTGACCGAGCAAAGGACACGTGATATAATGTCAGGGGGACGTCGCATTTGTGTGATCAGTGGACACGGGACGGGACTCCTGCTTAGTCGTCTTGGTTCTTAAGATGCTGCCAGTCGAACTCAACACGGTCAGGGATACCCTCGTGAGGAAGTTGGTTGAAAGGAGAAGTGGAGAATACGAATGTAGGAGTTGACTTCGGGTTGTCAACGGTACGTGGCGGACCATTAATAGCCCAGACGGTAGCGAAGCCACCGTTGTTGGCAGCAGCCCGAACGTCTTCGAGACTCACGATCTTGGCATCAGTTGCCACGTGATTACGCTGTGCGAAGGCACTCATACCCCAAACGCCATCCTTGGGGTTGAGATCACCACGAGTAGCGATGCAGTTCTCAGACGTGTAGGTAGGATGGCAGTTGGAAACACCGACGTACTTGCACGTCTCCATTTGAGAAGAAAGGGGGTCATTCTTGAAGTCGCAGCTTCGCATGAGTTTCTTCATCTCATCCATGCTAGTGACACCGGGAGCATCTCGCTTAAAAATCAAGGCACGGGGGTGAGTGTCGAAGCCAAACCATCCACCATACTTGGCCATATCCTCATCAGTACCCGAGATTTTTCGAATGTAGCTATCACGCGCGATATTGTACGAAGCAAAGTAGCCATTCTTGTTCACGTCAGCAGTCACATCGGTGATAACGATATTGCCGGGAACCTGTTCAGAGATGACAACAGTGTTGGCAGGGAGAGTGGGATTCTTCTCCGACACCTGCTTGTAATCAATCACAACGTTCATGTTGTTGTAGGTGCCACTGTTGAAACGAGAGTAGAAGGCATGCCAGCTAGGTGCGTCTGGGGCAAGGCGGTTTGCGACCATGTTTCGGATCCACTCTAGAATACAGATAGGAGAGGTGGCATCTTCGGCGAGCTGCATGTTGTCATTGCCAATGGTGGTTTCTAAGACCACGAGTTGTGCAGAAGTAGTGTAAAAGTCATCACCAGAGTAAAGTGCCCCAGGATAGCTCGCGAACGACTGCACACGACCAGGGACAACAGTTGCGCGCTTTTGGCGCTTGCCATTGTTGTGGTTGCTCGGGGCCTCTTCGTAGTATGCAAAGTCATACCACTTCCAGATGCGAAGCATCGAGTTGAGCGATGACCAGGTGACCTGAGAAGAGAAGAGGTCACCACTTGGGGTGCGCCGAATCAAAGCACTGCAGCGGCCTGTGTTGTAGACAGGGGACACATCGTGCGGGTTATTTGAATTGCGCTTGGCTTCAGTGCGTTGTTTGTAGTTTTCCAAAGTCTTAGCGATGATTGCTTGCTTATCTGCAGCGGAGAGTTCGCCCTTGTTCTTGATCTGCTCAAGCACATCTTTGATCTCGAAGAGAGGCTCGAGGTCTTCCAAGTCACCACCAAGCGAGATCAGCTCGATCTCCTCAAAGGTTAACGGGGCGTCAGCTGGGAAAACACGATGCTGGAGAGGCACTTGGCTGATACCGTCAAGGTAACCATTGTACAATCCCTCGAGTTGACGAACCACCATCTGGGTCTGGTAGATGACCTTACGGTCGATGTGGCCCTGTGGCAGGTGGTGCTGTGTATCAAACAGTGTGTTCATAAAGTACTTGTTAGCATCAAGGAATGCACGCATTCCGCTCGACATATTGTATCCTCGCGCACCAATGTTGTAGGCATGCTGCTCAATGCGCTGAGCAGTAGCATACCCTTCGACGTAGCCAGCGCTGTACGAGGTCTCATAGTCCTCTCGATCGGGACTGGTGTGAACAGTCAAACGACTATAGCAACGGGCAACAAACCAGGCATCATATCCAACACATCAAGTCAGTCTAGTGAGTCAAGTAACATATACCCCTTTGGAGTGTCTTCCACCGAAGGGAAAACACCCCACCCCAACCTTTGATGCAATGCAACCAATAGCGTTGGCGCGTTGAAGCTTCACGTACCCCCATCCCGTGCTGTTGTGGTCGTCATGGTACCTCGCGTACGCGAGCAGATCGTCGCTCCAGTCGATTTTTGCGTGGATATCCAGTTTTTCAATCCGGAGTGTGTGCTTTCCGGGTGCTCGGTAGGCGGCGTAGAGACCCGTCGCAGAATAAGCCCATACGGTTTGGGCACAGAATAAAGCGACAAGCGCGGTAAGCGCGAAAAGACGGCGAGTCAGCCCCTGCATCGCGCGATACCCGTCAAAAATCCAGTCGTTGAATCGTCGAATTTTACACTTGAGCGGGGTGAATATTGTGTGACGTGGCGCTGGGCTGGAGCTAGATATCCCACAGCTCGATAGATCACTCTCATGCGTGTTGATCGCGATGGGCTTTATTCCATGCGGGAAACTCGTATCCACAGGATTCTTCAAAAATCAGCTTATCCGACGCAAAGTTTCGAATTTTGGCCGTTCCCGAGAGTGTATCTCATGCGAAGACTTGTGAAATGACACGCCATAATCATTGCTTTTCACGAGTACCACCACGATACCCCCTTACGCACCGTCCTAACATCGAAAAACCCACTCTAGACGCCCAAAAACGCCTCCAACCGCCACCCAAGACGAGGCGCCAAGATTCTCCTCAATCGCTTGTGTGCCGTTTGCAGGACAATCCAAGAGGCGGGGCGAGATCTAAGGTGACGTGCGTGGAACACACCGCTCCATCCTGTATTGTACCATATCTTTCTGGTGAGCCACGCCCTGCACTGGCCTCCATACCACTCCCCGAGACGCGCACTCTCCGGGTCGTCGGTGATCCACCAGCGACAGCGCGTCTGCTCCCCGCGACGGCAGTGGCCGTGGAAGCAGTAGCAGCAGTAGCACTATCACACGCGGTGGCAGCAGGAGCCGCAGTATCTTCTGTGTCAGCGCCAGGACAAGTTGCAAGAAACAGTCGCTGCTCAAGCCAAGCCAGTCGTTTGTAGTGAGCGCAGCCTTGACCAACAGAACGACTATGATGAGTACTGATCCTCGACTTGGCAGCAGTAGTACTGGCGGCGGTAGTAGCTCAGCGCCCTACACCCTCGGTCCCAACCGATTCACATGCCGTGTTCCCTTCAAAACCTGCAGCGCCCCTAGCTCAAGTAGCTGTCCTGCGGGATACTGTGAGAACTGCTGTAATGAGAGCTGTCCCACACACACCACGCCTAATGCACCTCCGACGCAAACCGGCCCGGATGTTATGGTAGATCGTTCCACTGGCCACCCTCAACAGGTAGCGCAGCCAGCACAACCAGCGCAACACCCTCAGCAAGTGTACGTGCAGCATCCAGACATGATGGCAGACCAGGAGCCGTTTCACCAGCGTATGGTCCTTGATGCATATCTCCCGCTTGATGACATGAACGAGCTCTATCCACCAATTCCACCTGATTTGATGGCGGTCTTCAGGTCGACACCAAGGCCTCCTCCGAACGCGTTCATTCCAATCCACGAATACTACGACCGCATGGCGAGACGACCCGTACAGGAGAGTATCTTCCCGATCCAGAAGCCGTTCTCTATTACAGGCCGTCGGCTGGTTGCTTTGCCGCTGAATCCAGATGCTGTCAATGTGGACAACCCAGCAGGGGATCCAGGCTTCCTATGGGCTGAAACAGCAGTTCCAGTCGGACAGGAGCGTATTCGTGATAAGAACTACATCCATCCACTATGGGGTCCTGTGAATGGCAAGTATAATGCACAGCAGGACCCGAAACGGGTGATTCAAGCTTTGGAAGAGAGGCTGAACACAGTTGTGACTGAGCGTGAGAAGAGCGAGGTGACATATACTAATGCGATCCGTGATGTCCATAACCTGAGTATCACTGTTGCAGAACTTGCCGTTCGTGCCGAACAGGCTGGACTGAGGTTAACACACGCGACAGAGGAGTCTCCCGAGCTCGTTCACGAGGCAGAAGTGGCTGCCGCGAATGCTCGCCAGGCGACTGCCATTTTGAGTGAGGCCAATGCGCGTGCAGAGCAGTTCCGTTACACACTACACCTTTTATACCAACGCGAGGAGTTGCTAAAGGAGCTAATCACTGCTTTCCGCGCGGAGAATGAAATTGGACCAATTCGGGCAATTCCAACGGAGCCCACCACAATCCTTTCTCCCGGTTCAAGGCCTCTGCCGTATGATATGCGAGCAATTGAGGAGTATTCTCTGGCCCTAGATCTCGGTGTTCGCGCCTCGAATGCATTGCATGAAGCCGAAACAACGGCACCTGGCGCACCTCTGAAGGCAGAGGTCCTCAACCTTGTGACGTCTGCAGCAACAACCGCGCGAAATCTAGGTTTGACAAACTTGCATAGGCCACCCACTTCAAGCGCAAAGGTCGCATCGACTGAGGGAAGACTGTTTGCTCCAATCAACTTCCAATTTTCCAGTGCGGTTCTGGCTGCTATTGCAAGTAACAGAGTCACAGAGAGGCGCATTATCGAATGGCCGGTTTCTGTAGAGGCGAAGGCAGCTGATTTGTTTGCAAATCTTCCACCTTTCCCAATCACTGAAGGTTTATTTTGCCCCATTTGCAGGCGGTCTCTCACGGCTAATGGAATTCGGCTCCACGTTCGTCAGCATCGCGTTGCGTTCTTGATTAGTCCAACACTTCGTATTCGGTTCAGGGAGTATGTCGAAGCAAAGACCGGTACACCGTGGCAGATCAACTCTGCGCTTTACGCTGCTGTGCAGAACCACATGCTTAACCCAGCAGGTGAGCCAAATGATGTAATCGATAAGCACTCAGCAAATTTGCTCCGAAGGATGGGTGTTTCAGTCCCTGAGACGGTGGTCTTCGCACCAAACCTGCTTCCATTCACGTTGCCATCGTTGCCGCCACAAGCATCGCCACAAAGTGTGGTGTCACAATCAGCTTCGTTTGCTTCGCAACGACCGATGATTCAACCGAGACCTGCACCCCAACCGCCAAGCAAACCTCCTGAAACGAGAGTTACTCCGACTACTGTCAAATCGATGGTAACAAAAGTAAACGTTCCTCCCGAAACGATACGCAACTATGCCGTCATCGTCAGCCAGTATCTGAAGTCCACAAAGATGAGCGAAGAGGCCGGATCGGAAGCCGCCCACTCTGTGAATATGGGTCAGAAGGGGAAAAGCGGACGCATGACGGCACAAGAGTCGTCGGAAAGCCGACTTGCAGCACGCGTCGGTGTTTCGCTCGCCGATCTCAAACTCTTGTCGGCCCAGGAGCGTAATGCTCTTACGGCCGGGACCGATGCCGACTCCATGGATAGAGCTCTTGCGAAAGCGGAATCTTCTCAACGCCAGATGCAGACCGGACGTGACCAAGCGGAGGACGAAGAGCAGGATGACATTTGCTGCATTTGCGATGAAGGAGAGTCGGAGGAAGGCAACGAAATTGTCTTCTGTGATGGCAAATGCAAACTCGCATATCATCAGCTATGTGTAGGTGTTCGCACATTACCAATCGATGAATGGCTCTGCCCCAATTGCACTCCACGACCTCACGAAGTGTACGCACCAGAGTATATCACAATTGCGTCCACAGCTGCGGCGCAGGCAAGACGACGCCGACAGGCTGCGATTCAATCATCAGCCGACGTACATTCGCTGATCTCAGCTCAAGGTCCAAACATACCGACTTTGCCGCCGTATCCCCCGCCGCCTCGCAGTAATATCGCAGCCGAGTACACCAACGAATGCCTCGATCTCAACGATCTTTCCACAGAAATTCATTCAGGTTCAGACTTTTGGGCTGCGTGTGAAGGGTATTTCGATCATTCGCTCTACGAGACGGATGCATGGCTCGCTTATCTCCTTCCATCGACCGATGCGCGATTCTATCACTCTCTCCCAGCTCTTCCAGCTGGTGCTGACAAACTCGCCCAAGAGACAGATCAGGAGGGAGAAGACATTCCCAAGGATGTAACAGTCGAGACAGCTGAGGTTCTAACATCTGGCGGCATGATGATGCTGAGTTATGGCTCCGCTCGAAGTAATCGACGCCGAACGAGGGATTCGCAATCGGTACCTCTTCTGCCCGATCTAGACGGTTGCACAGCGCAGATTCAGGGTGATATGGGTGACACAGGAAATGAACCTAGCCCTGTTCCAAGTACTGGGTCCACAACCGTCGGGGGTGATGCAGCTCCCTTCTCGTTGGATGACACGGATTTTAAGCTAGGAGAAGTGAGATTGCCAATCTTTAAGGCGACTCTGCTCGCCGATCTCCTTGCATTCAACTTTAGTCCGGCGAATCCAGAAGAAGCAGACGATCCCAATGCCCCGAGCATGCAAGTCTTGCCTGGAATAGCCCCAGATGCAGATCACCCTACGGGTCCTGTCAATCCTTCGTTTGTTCTGCGCGTGCCACTGATGGAGTTCAAAAAGAAGCAAGGTGGCATGACGGCGCAGATAAAGCGAAAAATTGAGTTTGAACAGGTCAAGACGAGTGTCACAAGGTGGCATCAAGCGCTCTATCCAGAGATGTATCCCAACTTGGCCCAACGTGCACGGCCGCAGGCTCCCCTGCGATCGCCTGTTGAAGACGGCTCGTCAGCTATGGTTCCTGCAGAGTCATCCGGTGCGTGCAGCCCAGCATCTCCCACTGCAGCGTTACCTGGCGTATCGTCGGCTCAGACCTTAGCACCGGTAATGGTACCACCTTTGCCTTTGTCAGAGATGACGTCAGAGCACATTACTCAGCCGGGTGCACCTGAGGTTCCCGCAGGCAGCAGCAATTCGAACTCAGTTGCTGTCGCCGCGGAGCCCAAGCAAACCAGTTCAAGTCATGAGCACCGCCCGAAACGACGTAGACCGAAGTTCTTCACAACTTCGCGACGTACGAACCAGCAACGCCGACTGAAGATGATGAAGGATGCGAAGAACGCAGGTGATGATTCCGACGACAGCGATGATGAAGATGAAGGTGAGGAGGAGTCCGAAGCGAAGAAGGCAGTATCAATCTTCCCACCTAGCGACGAAATTGGCCTCGGTCCCGCCGCAGCACTTGAAGCGGCCTGGAGAATGATGCGGCCATTGCCTCCGGCGGCTGCGACTGATGTAGCAACTGCAGAACCAGTGAAACGAGCTACAGCATTGAGCCGCGCGCTAAAGACGGGCGAGATGGCCATGTTCAGTCTTCATCCGCTGTTGCCCCCTAGTTCCCGTGTACGATGGGATTTTCCGACGGAGAGGTACGATCCCCTTACGGGCGCCGGCGTGGCTGATACAATAGCTTACACACTCTACTATCGAGGCCTGTTCCCAATGGGTGCACCCAATCCAGCCTTCGGTTATTCTGTGAATACGAACCGTTCAGGTGCACACCTCCTCAGTGCAAGGCTCCGTGGCAACTCGAATGGGGAGCAGAATAACGTAGCGCTATTTGGCACCATGGTTGCCGCACTAAACGCTTCTGGTGTTTTGACGGATACCCTGGTAAGCGTTCTGCAATTCGTGAGGAACTCAATTCGTGATGGTTCTTGCTCAGGTGATATGCTTGAAAGGCTCCAGAGGATGTATCAGGCACTCTGTGCAGAGTTCGAGAACGATTCACAGCTCCTGACATATGTGCAGCGTTGGGCAGAATACGCTTTGTCTCAAGTCCCCTCCAATTCGCCTATCTGCAGGATACCAATTTTGTCACCATTACCCACTTTGTTTCGCAATGCTGCCTTCGAAGCGGTCTATTCGGGTCTGATTGGCAGGACTTTTCAAGCAAAAACACAGGGTGAGCCAAATGATGGGAGGGAAGAAAATGCGATTGCGTACGCACAGACCCCAGCGCAGCGCATTGGATCACTTGTTGCCCAAGAATCACTTGAACGAACTCGTGGTCTATTTGGCGTTGCCCTGAGTTCTCAATCATGGGCGACCATCGTGCCTCTAGCATTAACGACTCTGCCTCCCGAGGACGATTTGTTGACCACATATGTTGGTTCACAGCTAAACAACTCGAGCAAGTCTCCGGTTGCACTGGGCCCAATTAACCTCCAGCGGCTGCAAGGGCTCCGCGCGATTCAACAGGAGATGTTTAAGTCTCGTCGTCCGCGACGTCGAGATCGCGAACGTTCCCATGCTCGCAGGGGTGACGACTCCGGATCTCAATCGGAGGACTCTGATGATAGCGCTGACATGGATCAGGAACACACGACGCCAGTAGTAACTCCTCGACCAAGAGGACGGCCCAGACTGTCAGGAGCAGCACCTCAGAAATCGACACCGGTTGCTGCTGCTCCGGCCGCGGTTCCCCAGAAAACCGTTCCCGAGATCAAGCGTGGCCGTGGTCGGCCACGTAAGTCCGAAGCACTGGCACTCGCTGCTCAACGAGCTGCCCAACAGGCGGCGGAGAGGGCTCAACAAGAAGAAGAGGACCCTTATCAACAGGCTTTGAAGAATTCGATGCTCCGAGCAAACTTCGAAACCATTCGCGCCAAGGAAATTGATCCGCTTGTTTCACGCGTGGATGAAGAGGTTTTGCAGCCCGCATTGAATTCCAAGGGCTGTTTGGTCAACGCAGCCACGGCGCGCAAGAATCCACCCACCCTCCCTAACAATCCAACTTGGGTCCGCTTCTCAATTCCGGAGGAGTACACTCGGGCTCTGGCGTCGCTAAACAAACCCACGGTCTTGCCGAGACTCCCGGATACAGGTGAGCAGCTTGTCGAGCGTTTGTCTGCCTCGACCACTGTAGAGGACGATGATGGTGAAGACACAATGGCCATCTCTCCAAAATCAGAGCTTGGTGCGAATGAAAGCCGTCAGACTCACGCTGAATTCCTTCGAGAACGACAGAAGCAGTTGGAGGAACTCCGTGTTCAAGCAGAAGCACGTCGACGAGAGCTTGCAGAGCAACGTATTACTGAGCCGCAATGGTGGCGTGCCCCTGACGAGGTTGACTCTTCGTTACAATCCATGCCGGCACCAGAACCACCAGCACTCGCCGATCACGGAGTTAACTTGTCAACGCATGCTCGCTCACTTGAACATTTCGAACCCATTACTGTATGCCCCTTCTTGCGCGCCCCGACAGCCCAAGAGGTACGAGAGAGCATTGCAGCTGCTCCACTGTTCGTAGAGCCAAACAAACCGAGTCGCCACGCATACAACGAACTGGCCGAGTGGGAGGAGTTGTTTGGATCTCAACAAGCGACCAACGCCATCCCGTTGGCAGTTCGTGAAGTGTTGGAGGATCTGCTCAATGGAAAAATCCCGGCTCAGGGATCAATCAGCAACCTACAGATCTCGCGAAAGCACGACACTTCATCGTCCGCTTCTCGACGCGGTGATAAATCCGCCGGAGGAGTACCATCTGGTACTGATGCTTTTACTGCAGCCAAGCATGCCTCAGCCGCTTGGGTAAGCCCCGCGCGATATCCTTGCTATCATACTGCATCGACTGTTGTACGACCCGATGGCGAGGTAATTTGGCAGTATGAAGGCGTCCTGCAGAGGGTCATTGGTGAACTTGAGCAAGCCATTCGTAAAGCTGTTGTGCCGCTGCTCCAGGCATTTTCACAAGACCGTGAGCGTACCGAGGCCACCATGGCTGTTTTGTGCAAGAAATTGAATGAGGTTGGGTTGGAGGATGTCGGCGTGCTTTTCAAGCCTAGGCCTATTCCTGGGTCAGAAAATTCCAAATCTCAATCGAAGAAGGGCGGGGAGGACCTTGATGATCGCTCGTTAATGACTTTGGTCGTGCGAGATTTTACGGCATTGCGCGACCCATCCTTCGATGAAACTTATTCTGCAGATTCAACTCAGTTGCAGGATGACCTCTGGCTGCTCTCAAGACAGCTTGAGGCGCAACAGCTTGCGAATAACATCCTCAAACTGAAGGTAAGCCGGCGCATGCTCGAGATCATTCGTGCATCCCTTAGTTCGAATCCTTACCGCATGATCGTGCTGCCAGTCACAGGACGTGCGCTGTACGAAGCTTCTTCAGGTACTCAGGCGCAGTCAGCGCAACCAAAGCTGGCACGTCAAGCCGACTCTGCTTCTGCATCGTCTGCTACCGAACAAATTACCTGCGAGCCCATCTCCATTCCAGCGCCGCCAAATGTGCTGGCGAACCTCGCGGCGCAGTCATGTGGAACTTATTCAATCGATAACATTGTCACCACAACGAAGTCAAAGGACCACCGTGACCTCAGGTATAAGCCGATTGGAAGTGGTAGCTGTAACCCGTGCGAGACTCCAGCACTAGGGTCGGTTCTAAGTGAGTTTAATAACGCGCTGGGAGACGCGGTGTCGAACAGACTTCAAACCGTGTGCGTTCCAGACACAGAAACACCCGTTGCGACAACTTCTGGCCACGGCATGAATCTTCCGGACTATTTTACTTCCGATATTGAAGTCTCGCAAGTCGGGGCAGCGCTTGCAAACTATCATGCATTGAAAATCGTACCACCATCGATCCGTCATCACTTCCCGACTCACGGTAATGACAAGACCAAGCTGATTGAGGCAAAGACAAAGTATGCCCGACAATACGTACCCGACAGTGAGTCAGAGGGATTCAGTGGAAACACTCCATCCAATGCCCCCTGCAACCGCGATTTGATTCTCCCACCCTATGCTTCTCCATACTCTTCGGCTCCTTCGCAACTTTACTCTCCATTGGAGGCTGTTGATACAGACATTCGAGTTCTCCAGGCTGCGCGTGCGTTGGATCGTGCAATCCTTACGCGGAAAACGCTTGAAGTGCGTAGGAAAGCAGCACTGTTCCGACTACAAGATCCAAATGCCATCGCAGCGGAGGTTGCAGCAACAGTTGCAACCCTGGTTGAGTTAGTCGCCTCTTCACTTGAGTATGGTCATCGACCGAATGCAGTTGCTGGGACTGTGACCGCACGTGCTGCTAATCAGCCAGTCCGAAGCAAGGATGCTGATTACAGCCAGGTCCGTAGGAGGATTCACGTTGGAGAATATGGCTATTCTGTTGAACTATTCACAGGTACTCGATATATGGCCATGGTCGCAGAGTCTCAAGGCATTCCACAGGCACAAATCAATGCCCAGCCTCCAACACTAACTCGCCATCATGCTCTGAATCTGTCTAAACACGACCTTATCGCGGTCGTTGATGAGAAGTTCATGCAAATGCGAAGCCTTGTGAAGCTCCTTCACGCGGGATTCAGAGATGGACATCGTCCTGTGTCATCCAAGCGTTGGGTTTTGTCACCGACAATCGGAAGCACGCTCTTGCGATTTCCCACCCCTTTGTCCGCTTTCCTGGAGCGATGTCTCCCAGATATTGATAAGTTCACCTCCCATACGCCAAGACATCGTCCTCCGGCATATTCTCTGCATGAAGCGGTCCTAGCTCATGGCGTTTATGGATTCGTACGTGGTCTTTCATTGCAGAGTTTGGTAGCTTGTGGATTGTGTGTCAAGGTCTTCACCGATCCACTTTCGATCCGAGGCCGTTCAGAGCCTCTGCTTGTGTCGCGTCTGTCAACAGCTTCACATGAGGAGCAAAGCACACTCACAAATAACTCACAGCAGGCAACGAATCGACTTACCTTATCCATGCTGGGTAATCAGACACTTCGAGCTGCATACCAAGAGACTGAGAACTTTAGCTTGGTCCAATTCCCTGGAACTAGCTTCTGGGGACCATCGGCTGCCCTGGCGCAACTCAACGAAGAGCAGCGTCTGTTCAAGATGTTCCAGACATCCATTTGGTCAAACTCCTCTCTTACTGATAACTCTCCTCTTCCAGAGGTGGTCGCGGTGTGCACATGCAAGCAGCTATACTCATCACCATTCTTTGTGGCTTGCGACACGTGCAATGTGTGGTTCCACATTGACTGCGGAGGTCAGGACGAGCGGTCTGGAATGAGTTGTCCACTAGAGCCAGCCAAGCTGGCTGCTGTCAGTCGCTGGGACTGCCCGACTTGTTGCAGTGTGATTATGACATCGCAACGTCAAACAACGGCAAGCTCGTCACTGTCAAGTGGAACCACACCCAAATCATTACCGCGCCGCTTTGATGAGGAGCGCCGGTTATGGAAGCGATATAGACTGCGCGAGCTGTTCTTTGATGTTGGCTTGGACCTGGTAGACCTGGGCCTGAAGGTCTTGCGTGCCTGTGCCGAGTTACAAATTCTACAGCGTCACGCACCACAGAGTAGCACGAGCATCGGTGAGAGCGAATTGATGTTTGGATCGTTCGGTCCTTGGGACATGCTGCGTGCGCAGTCGGCCGTTGACTTGGACTCGGCGCGTCGCGGTGCTGCATTTGGCATCCGTATGACGTTACCAGGAGCTTCAATGGGGCTGTTCAGCCAGGAGGAAGTTCAAAAACTTTCGAAGCTGGCGAAGTCGATGAATGCTGCAGATATGCTCATAACACAAGTCCTGTCACGCGGCGACACAAAGCCACCCATTCTTGATAGGAGCGAAGCAACTATGACCTTGATGAGGCAGTACGGTGTAATCTTCCCAGGAGACGATGTATCGATGAACATTGTTGAGAATTTTGCAGAGACATTCGACCTGAACGCCCGAATCGCACAGCTTCGAATGGAGCCATCGGCATCTCCGAATGTTGCCACTGAATCAGGTGCGCATGATGCGCTAGACGAAGGCTATGACGGCGCAGGAATCGTCTTTGACGAAGAGACGATGGCGGAGAGAGCCAAGTTTATTCGGATGGACCAGCTCTGGCGAGAATACGACCAGCGATACGAGGGCGAAGCGGCAGTTCCTAACCTCTATCCCTATGGGTTGAGGATTGCGCTGAAGCGCACCAAAGTGCCTAACCCACCCGAAGGTGCACCCAAGGCTACTTACGAGTACAAGGGAATTTACCATGGACAGAAGCAAGTCGAAATCGCATCGTACATGAATATGCTGATGCCTTATATCACTCCCTCTGAGATAATCAAGGAGTTTGCAGAACTATGGCCAGCGCGTGAGCGCGATAGTAATGGGCAAGTTCGGAAAGTGAGCTGGGGCGACGATGACGAGGATATGCACGACGGCGGCGCGGTGCAGCAAGAACAACAAGAAGCTTCGCCCATCAACTGGGAGGAGTATCTTCGTGATTACCGCGGTCCGTTCTCATACCCCAAGAAGGTCATTGTCCTCCCAGCGAGGATCAATAAGTGGAGAGCTGGTGTGATTGCTCGTTTACCACAGCAGATGCAGTCCCGAGCAAGGAACTACGCCAAAAGATGGCAGACAGTATACATTACTGGCCTGCCAAATGATGACGTCCCAGACGAACCTGACGAGTACCGTGACGAGTTTGGAAATCCAATTCCGCCTCCTGAGCCGCCTACTGTGGGAAGCGCTGAAATCGAGTCAAAGGTTGACACAAGGAATGCCTCAAGCACCCCAGCTCAGACGGACGCAGCGGGAGACGCTGTCACGGCGGAGCAACCTCGCGATGATTACAAACTTCGCTCACCATCACAGCCTGCAAGTGAGGCCTCGTCGCCGGCTGAGGAAGTGAAGGAAACTTCATTTCCATCTGAGCCTGCTGCAAGGGTCAAGCGTGTCAAGCTTTCGCCTGGTGTCGCACAGCGTCTGGCCCAAACTACTGAGAAGGAAGCGGATATAGATGAGGAAGGAATGACGGACAGGCCGGCTGCAGCGGCAGTGTCACAGACGCTCACGTTTACGCCAATGACGACTCGTAGTTCCGCACGTCTTGCAGCGACCAACGGAGCAGGTAGTAGTGACAGTGGGCAAGCTGAATCCTCCGCTCTTACCTCATCGCCACAGTCACATCCTGTAGCGCCGACTTCGATGCCCATGACAGCTACACCAATGCCTGTCCGTATTACGAGGGCTGCGGCCGCTGCAGCCGCTGCAGCCTCAGTGGGGATCCCGGAAGAGCCAAACTCCACACCAGCGGAGTCGCATGACCAACCCGCTGCCGGCGCCGTCGCATCTGGCACATCCGCGCATTCCACGTCGTCATCCGCCTTAGCACGCAAGCGTCGCCGTTAACCCTGATCTAGTTGACTATTGAGTGAGTCTTCCTGGGCCATAATCTGACCAGATCAAGCATAGTCTAGACTAGTATAGTAGTATCAGATGAGTTTTACCCACCCTGAACAAGTCTATATATTCTGGCTTTGTACGAAACACCTTCGACCTCTGTCATACTAAGCAGGCAGAGGTCATCAATTCTAACAACATGGGCATATTACTCCTCGTAGTATCGTTACAAACTTAGAATAAATGCACAACCGTGTATTGTATCGACCTCTGACCATGTTTCCGTGCGTATAGTGTCATTCCACTCACATACAGTCCCTGCGGAGTTCAACGATCCACTTACTCTCGAGTGAAGTTAGCCAACAACGGGTGGATTGAATGGGTTTTGGTACGATTGCGTGGGATGGATATCTGGACATCTGGTAGGATCCGTCGTGAACCAAGCTAAGCAATCAACTTAAAACACATGTTTATCCCAATATTCATCCCACTCTAGACGTCAAACGCGCATGTGGTCCACACTTTTCAAGCGCAGTCTACAGACGTCTCGGACTTCCTCGCACCTCGCGGCGGTTTTCGGCGCCGGACGTGTCGCGGGTTTCACTACTCGCACCACGGTCACCACCCCGACGACGGACACAACGACGACAACTGCGCCTGTGACGACCGAAGCCCAGGCCCCGCTCCCACTCACGCAAATCGCCGAGAAGAAGTCCTCGTACGTTCCGGCCGATCCAAAGGGTTTCAATAAGGCGTTTCCTGATGGAACGATACCGATTACAGTGGATAAGATCGCGAACATGGGGTTTATTCGACGTCGCCTCGACGATCTAAGTGATTACATCGATGATCACCTCAATACCATCCGTTTCGGAGGCTCTGTCGCCGCCGCAGGTTTGGTTACGTATGGTGCATGGCGGTTGCTTGATGGCATCGTCACGACGCTCGATAGGCTGGGCGCGCTTCACGAAACCGTGGTTTCAGCGTCTTTTACTGCCGGTGCCCTCACTGCGCTAGTCGGCGCAGCCTCCGTCCGGGCTGCTATGGAGTTCCAAGAGATGGCTGGGGATCCCTCGGTAAGTTTTGATGAATGAGCAGACAGATCTTGATTAATGTGGGGATAGAAGCAGGCTTTTCTTAATTACCTACGTATGGCTTGCGCTGATGCTGTCGCGCTCTGATTTCTTTCTTTGGCCAGCCTAATCACTTCTCCTAATGCCTTCCCGATGTCATGCCCTACGTCTCACAATCCCTACGCTCCAGGAACGAGTCATTCAAGAGATTATGGAGAACGTCCGAAACGACCCTCGATTAGAGCTGACACTCGGTGGTCGAGTACTTCCAGGTACGCTTTCTTCCACGAATTCCCGCCGAAATCTTCCGTGTATTCACTAAAAAAAAGGCTCTTTTGCTGGATTACTTGAGACCATTTGACTGACAAACTTCTCATTGTACTCCACTCCTCAACATATCTAGGCTATTTTGCACTTGTGGGTACCACTCAGGGCGGACCTCGCTTCCTTAACACAAAGGAATGGCTTTTGAAACGATGGCTTGCTCACGACACTGCATACGCCCAGGAACATCAAGAACTCCCCCTCTTCCACAGACTGGATGGCTATTCTAGTTTTGCCAAGCCAGTAGAGTACTATACAAAGGAAGCAAAGCTCGCTCGCGAACTTCGCGCAAAGGAGCAGGAGGCAGAGGCCAAGGCTAATGCGGCGGCTCCTGTCGAAGCCGCTGCCAGCCAACCCGTAGAACATACTGGTGACTCTACGCCAATACCTACGGCATCATCCGCGAGCCAATCTCGGGAGCAAACTGAGGCACAAGCTCAATCACAGGCTCAATCGCAGGCGCAACCCCCTATCCTCTCCACCTTGCCTCCAGGACCGACCCTAGGCCGCAATAAGAAGGAGATGACTGAGGCGGAACGGGCGGAGAGTGAGAGTGCGTACATTGCGGTTCTCCAATCCATTGGTGGCACAACAGTCCTTCTCAACGACGAACAGAAGGCAGAGCTCCGAAGAGACGCCGAGCTGGCGCGTCAGAAGGATGAGCAAGAACGAATTAAGAAGTATCGTGAAGGTACCGACGAGGAGCGCAAGCAAGCGATGGAGAATTTGCAGCAGCGACGTAAGGATAAATTAGGTTTCTCTGGATGGCAACGATTCTGGAAGCCACGAAGACTTCAATTGATCATGCACGGACTTGTCCAAGAGACCCGCGCGAATGTGCTGCTTGTTGTGGAACTCGAAAAGCACCAGACAGGACCAGGATTCAAGGGATCGGGTGGCTTCACAAGATATACTACATTCCAGGTCTTTACAATGAACCGTTATGACTCTGACCAGTGTGACATCGCGGAAGGTGAGTTGCCGTTCCAATGCATCACGCTTGACGGTCCTGAGACGCCGGTCGTTCTGTCTCAGACGCGCTTGTCACACCTTTTCGACACACTGCAGTTCAAGGTTGCGAAGGCCGAGGCCAAGGCTCGTGCCAAGGTCAAGGTTCCACAGTAAGCCCGTAAGAAGGATCATATGAAGGACTCAGAATGTGGAGAGTCGGTTATCTGACCCGTGTTTGCCACGATGACCAGTGTTCCAAACACTATTGTACACTATGTATTTTAGGCCTAGCCACGACCCACTTGACGCACTGCACTTCGCGTGGTCCCGGATCACATAACATGTGCCACTGCCTCGCCTCCCAGCTGTCACCAACTCTCCCCGAACTCTTGGAACAAAAAAAAGTGGGAAATTCAGGGACTCATGAGGGTCGGTTGAGAGTGCGAAATGAGCGCATCTGAGCGCTAGTTGTGTATAAAAACGAGTCTAGATGCTTTGTGAATACACGTTGTTTTACCATATCATTTTATATCCCCACCATAACCCGTATACTCTAGTCTTTCAAGTCGCTTTGCATGTCCCTCAAACGCAAATCGGTGCATTCGGTGTCAGGCGAGGCCGAGAATGCGGCGCTTCCCAAGGAGACCAAGCGAGTTGACATGCGCACGAATCGCAGCCGCGGTCTCGATACCATCCCCAGCGTCTCACTGCTCTCACCCAGTACGGGCGCCGTTGGAGCATCTTCCACTACAAGCGGCTCGTCAAGGTTATCCTCCAAGTCGAGTGCTGGTAGCGTCGGCGTGGATTCCCTTCCCGACACAGAGTCAGACGATGATAGGTACGTATGCCCGACTGCTTACAGTCATCTACCGCCATATGTAACTTGAAGAAAGCCGTATCTTGACCAGGAGAAGTGTCTAGTCACTTTCAGACTAACTGCTGGATTCGCTGACTGTGTGCTCATCAACTCATTTGATTTCCACCGCTTTCCTATGATATACTACAGTCTCAATATGCAGGCCATGCTGGAGCACTTGAAGCAAGTGAGCCAGAAGAAGACCAGCAAGAACCGTGCCAAGCTCGAGATGCTTGTGGAGAATGCCTTCAGACAGATCGATGATGCACTGACGTTCACTTTGCGCGAGGAAGAACGCAAGTGCAATGCCATCGCTGAAGCCATCCAAGCAGAGACCAAGCGCATGCAGCAGAGTCTTATTGCTTGGACTAAGGAGGTGCATCAGACGAGCGAGGCGTATAGCAACGCGATGCGGAATCTTACGTCGCAGTTCGAGGTACGTCTGAAGTGTAGGGTTTATTCGGTGACTGCACTAGCCTTCTGACCCTTCCGGTACTCATGCTCTTATGATCATTCTCTTACCTGCCTATCTCACTATAGAAATTAACTGCAAACTTCTCGCGGACGATGCAATCTCTCACTCAAGAGTGCACAGGAAACACGAGGATCGAGGAGCGTCAGAAGCGACTCCATCGCGAGTGCCAGCAACTGCTCCAGTCCATCAAGAGCGAACTTGCGGTATGTATTGTAGATATCCTATTCATCTGCAATGCGCACCTCGTCGATTGGCGTGTTTCTATGTGCGTGATAGACGAACTAACCACCCCCTTGCATGATTCAATCTCCCTCACACTTCCAGACCAAACCAGAGAGCTCAGGACTCGAAGGCAAGGCGCTGCCGTTGCTCCTCAAGGCATTCATGTCGTAGGCTATTCTATCGCAGTTTCATCTTATCCAACGTCTGCTACTCCCGAATATCTCTCATGTGATGCGTTTTCCTGTGTTCCAGACTTAAGCTTGTTGATGATGTTCACCTGGAACATCCCTAAGCAGAGCTCAAGTCACTGGCTGATAGCTGAATTCTTCGCACATGCGGCATGCAAATCCACCGCCATTGCATGTATCTGCACACTCCAGATACTATTACACGCATGTCACTCGTCTTTCCAACCACGAAACCACTCCTGCGTGACATACAGTCCATCAAACCAATTTGTCCACACCATGCCATCCGTTCCACATTTTGAAATTTCAACAGGATTTCACCCAGAAAGAACACATCGAAATAAGCACAACCAGGACAGGCGGAGCACATCTAACATTATCACGCATAAGAACGTACTCCGAACATACTGAAGCACCAACACAATGTACACACTGGGCGAGGGTCCTGTGCGAGATCCTCCCATGAGGGTTGCGCCTCAGGCTTCGCCACGATATCCGCAGCAGCCACCCTTCCCTGCACGGTCGCCTCGCGCTGCAGTGGCGGCATGGAACCCAGGGCAACCAATGGCCCCATCGGGCCCGCCACCGCAGTTCCCAGGCGTAGTACCGGGTCAGCAACCATATTCATCGTACCAGTATGGTGGACAAGTTCCACCTAGCGTCGTGATTGCTTCACAGCTTTCGCCCAGGGCAGTGCGGCAGATGCTCATGGGCGAGGACTACGAGGAGGAGGGACCGCCCCCATCTTGTATGGCTGTCGTATGTAATTTCCAAGAATGGATCCCAGCGATTCTACTGTTCTCAACTGAAATTGTACTGGGCATCTGGCTCTACTTCAGTGGGAACAAACCTTTGTTTATGATATTTTCGATGGTAACGTGGCTCGTAGGCCTCGTACTACATGAGTTCTCACATGCACTCGTTGCGTACTTGAGTGGCGATTATACCGTTCTGTATAAGGGTTACCTGACAATGAACATCACGCGCTACACTTCGGCAATCAGCAGCCTGCTGATTCCTCTGATCTTTTTGCTCCTAGGTGGCATCGGCCTCCCTGGAGGTGCCGTCTTCATTGAGAGAGATAGGATACGAACGAAATGGCAAGATTCCTTAGTCTCGCTTGCAGGCCCCTTAGCATCCTTCGCGTGTGGGCTACTTTGTGCAATCCCCTTCAAGTTCGTGGAGCCGGCAGACTACGCAGATGCGAGCGACAAACGATGGTTTTGGTACGCCTTTGCATTTTGTGTCTTCTTTTTCTTCGTGGCAACGGTTTTGAACTCATTCCCAGTGCCTCCATTCGACGGATATGGCGCCATTCGGCCCTGGCTTCCGGAGCGCCTTGTAAATACGATTGAAAGTCCCCAGATCTATCCGACCTTATCGTTCATTAGCGTGTTAGCTGTCTTCCTGATGTTCTGGAGAATCCCGGGAGCGATTCGCTTCTTGCTTTCAATGACCGAGGGAGTCGGAGTCCCACAGTTTGTGCTTATTCGAGCTATCCGCAACTTTAGGTTGGTCAAGTAGCGCCACATTCTGTAAACCGTTGCGGTTTTGATAGCCCATTCACAAACGTTTCCTCTCTTGATAATCCACCAATTCCTGGCACATCTTTCCTTGAGTTTTTCTTGGCCTGGAGCAATGGTGGGCTTAGCAACACGGAAGTGATGCATCGAAGATGCTCACATCTTGCAAACCTCTGTTGTTGCTCTTCATGTCGAACTTGCCGGTCCAATGCCGTGAACGTCACCGCAGTTTGGAACGGTTTTGTTGTATCTTAGTAGCACCTGTCAATACTATAATAACTCGTTCGAGTCGAGTCGCAGCATACATTGTTTCACATCTTTATATTCAGCTAAGTCTGTATGGGAATCGCACATCATGCGAGAGAATGGTGGTTTCGTGAGGGGATAACACGGTGCAGTGTCAGAACTGGAAGCATGCATTCCTATAATGTCTCGTCTAAATGTCGCAGGACGAGGACCGAAATAAAGTCGAGGCCATGCAGAGCGTGGAACCAAACACAGGTTTGGTGGACTCTTACTTCAACAAAACCAGTTCTTCTGAAACAGTGGGGTGAATAGCAACACAGTTGTCGAGATCAGACTTCTTCATTCCCATCACGACACCCACAGCGACAGCCTGAAGCATTTCGTCGGCACCGTGTCCCATGATATGAACGCCGACAACCTTCTCCTCTGGGCCGGTACAGACGACCTTCATGACGCAGCGGCTCTTGCGTTCAGGAGGTGACATCGAATAGTGCATAGGGAAGAATGACGTGGAGTAGACCTTTACATTCTCCTCACCGAACTTAGCTTTGGCTTGTGCTTCGGTCAAACCTACCGCACCGATGGGAGGGTGAGAAAACACCACTGTCGGTACGTTTTCGTAGTTGAGTGGGTTGCGAGGCTTGTGACCAAAGAGATAGTCGGACAGGCGACGGCCAGCATTAATAGCAACCGGAGTCAAATCCATCTTGCTAAGAACATCACCAACAGCATAAATGTAAGGGATGCTAGTCTGACCCATGTCGTCGACCTTGACCGATCCGTCCTTGTTCAACTCAACACCGGACTTGGTGAGATTGAGAGGAAGGCCTGGTGTACGTCCGATCGCAGCCAAGACGCAGTCATACGTCTCGCGTCCCGTAGGCTCGCCAGTGGCCGAGTCAGCAAAGTCTGCGATTATTCGACCATCGTCGGAGCGTGTGAGACGAACAACCTTGCTGTTGCTTCGGAGGTCCAAGCCCTGCTTCTGCATCTCTTCCCACAAGTTATTCTGGATGATCGCGTCAAAGTTACGCAAAGCGCGGTTGCCACGCACGGCCAGAGTGACTTGAGAACCTAGGCTTTGAAGAACTTGCGACAGTTCGACTGCGATGTAACCAGCACCGATGACAAGGGTGCGTGCTGGAACGCGTGAGAGCTCGAAGAAGCCATCCGAATTGATGGCAAGCTCACCACCGGGGATATCCAGTGGGGTAGGCCCGCCACCACAAGCGATGAGAACCTTAGAGGCTACGCCATGCTCACGATTCTCACCAGTACGAATGAAGAAGCTCTTATCGAGTTCTTTCGCGTCGGACTCATCTGGAACCTTTTCTTCTCCGAGTGCAAACTGCAGACCACCATTACCCACAACCACGGTGCGCGAGTTTTCAGGTGGCTCGCCCTTGCCCTCAGAAAGCGGAGGGGTCACGAGGAGTGTCTTGGAGTCGAGGAACTGAGCTGTGCCTCGAATCAGCGTAACGCCATCGTTCGCGAGGTTCTTGTAGTAAATATCATTCAGACGCTGAATGTACGCTTTGCGCTTATCAAGCATAGCACCCATATCGAAACGAGCGGCATGGGGGTCGAACCCAGTCCAACAGTGATCCGCTGCCATGTGAAGGGACTCACCGAGAGAGGCGGCAGTCCACATGATCTTCTTAGGTACGCAGCCGACATTCACGCAGGTACCACCGAGACGGCCTCGCTCAATGATGGCAACGCGAGCACCGTACTGAGCAGCCCGGCGGGCACTCGCAATACCACCACTACCGCATCCGATCACAAGATAGTCGAATCGGGGCAAGAGGAGAGATTTGACAGCGTTCATACTACATGTAAGGATAGGGTAGGATGAGATAGGATGAAACCATATGTGTCAAACACACTCGAAACTCTTAGTTAGCTTGTTTATTCTCACTGCCACGCCACACATCACGCCGATTTTTTAACCCGAAACGCTGTGTGTTGTTCTCGAACTGTCTGGATCTCAGGTGAAACCATCCACCCTGAGGTCAACCTCAAGGCGATACAGCAAGAACAACGAGTTTGGGGTTCTCGTGTCACTGCGACGTGGGCCGACTTAGTTTTCAACTCGCGTGCACTCAAAGGATGGTAGCTACGCCCCTTCATCAGCTATGTGCCTGAGGGACTCTCAGCTGCTTCATTATGTTCACCGCTGAGGTAACTAACTAAAAGCAGCCTACTAACAACCTCTAGCGCGGCTGAAACCGATTGGGTCGTCGAAGGCAAACAAAGTAAATGGAACAAAAGCTGTGATAAAAAACGAACGTCACAGCAGGAGCGGATACCTGATATATGCATAAGCCTGCCTAATGGGTCGATCCGCATTGCAACCCCAGAAGCGCAAGAGTCGAAAAGCGACCACCAGATTCTTCATGTGCAATATTGGAAGTAAGCCTGCCGACAACCATACCATGGGCCTCTAGATATCTGTTGGTACTTCATTGACTTCCAGAGTGGGTTCACTTCTGAATGTTTCCAAACCGATTGGTGCGGACTAACTGTTACAACCCCATATGTTTTGTTTGATTAATATAACGAAGTCGTAGAAAACGCAATTCTAATACACATAAACCGTTACATGAACTGCTTAACAAAGTTGTACGTGTAGTATGCCGAGATTGCTGCAGTTCCAATGACGATGGTGTTGATTGCATAGCGTTCGAAGGGGTCAAGAAGGTTGAGAGTCGTGGCGACGTTCCACTTGTAGATCCCTGTGAAGGACGGGAGAGGTTAGGGGGATGGAGGGTAAACGCGTATATATGGTAAGAAGGGCTCAGGTAACAGCGGTATAGTGATGAAAAGTGATAGACTCATGCTACTCACGAGGAGACCAAGATGACGAACCTGATGACGTAGTGGAAGATACGTTCCTCCACACGGTCCGTTCATCACAAACCTCTCACCGTAAGTGATAATACTGCGCGTAGTTGTTTGATCCAGTCACTCAATACACCACACGACAGACGCACTTGTTGCGCAATGCGGAATGGTATCAACACACAGTTCCCAACAAGACGCGACAGAAAATTCACTGGTGCAACGTACACTTGGAGATGAAGCCATAGGACTCGGGAGTGTGCTCCGTAATGGGAGTAATCGACTTGTAGTTGGGGTCAGGCACATCGAGCGTGGACTGCTCGGGTGGGTTGATCTTCTTTGATTTGCTCTCGGCTGCAGAAACCCACTTGGAGGCTTGTTGTTTCTTCGACATCCTCTCTTCCCTGTGCTTTGAACCTATACGCGTTAGAGTATGGGTGCTTCCGGAGTGAGTCCAGACTGGTTGCGCTATCAGGCCAATCGCTTTCAAGACCAACCGGCCCGAGAGCACTGTATTACTGCCCCCAAACAGCACGTTCAACGGTAGTTACCCATGTTTCCACCAGGGAGTTCGGGGAATGCAGATAGTGACAGGGAAAACCAAGTGCTGCGTTATATAGACCTGAGAAAATAGGGATAGGGCATAGTTTGGCACGCAAGTACATCAGTTATATCCATACCCCACACCCCACTCCCGCTATATTCATACTTTTCCATTCTACTTAACAGCCTCGAAATTTCCTTCTACTCATTCCGCGGGTGTGACCATCCACCTGCGAGAGGTACAAGACATACATTTGCTCGAGGGAAATTCAAATTTTCAAATTTCCAGCTCAGCGCGCCTTTTCTCAGTAGGGACCGGTTCGCCTTTTTGCACACCGTTTCCCGAGTCAGGGGCGAGTGCCGCCTGGGTGAGAATGTCTCAGCACGATTTGCAACACCACATTCCATCCTACATCTTGGTGATCCTCGTTAGAACGTTGCAGGATCCCCTGAAAATTGAGTTTGATCTTCGAATCCGTCGGTTATGAGTGCTCTGAGAGGGATATCTACTGCACAAGCTCGTTGGGTATAACGATACAACGTTACCACTAGGTCAGACCGCGCCGATCTACCCCTGGACTCGTTACCTTAAGTCGTTCCCCCCTATCCCCTTGCCCACTCCGCTCGCTTTAGACGCCAGGAAACCTTGCAAGCAGGTCGCTGCCCGCCATCCTGGTGTAGACACACGCTTGGAGTATGGAGCAGCAACAGCAGCAGCGGGAAACACTTGCAGGTGTGTTTGATGCCTGGCGAGACAAGTTTGTGCTGCAGGAGAATGCGGTCTGTCAAACTTTCGAGGCGCTTGAGGTGTACTTTATCGATGTGATCGAGAGAGGCTACACGTATGCACAAAACCGATTGAGCGAAGACGAGTTGATCGCTGTAGCTCAAGCATTGGATATCTTCAGGCGCATTGTGCCCAAGAACTTCTTAGAAACGGATCAGCCATCTGTCGCGAATGCCCATGCCAAGCTACGAACAGAAATCAACGAGGCCCAGAGCCTCGACGAGGTGCTCGAAGTGCTGCGTGGGTTTTTGGGATCACTGGACCTGCACAAGGAAATTGTGGACAAGTTTCTCCTTGCCCAAACGCCAGATGCTACTCCTCTGAGCACTGCGATTGCTAGGTTGCTCTGGATTCCTGAGATGGCTCCAATTGCTCAATCTGCGATTAGTCAACTAGGAGCATCACCGTTGGAATGCTTCTTCATTGCACTCCATCGTCTCTTGAGGTATCATGTACTCATTGGCGAGTTGCAGACAGAACTCAGAGTACTCAGACTCGATGACACCGTAAGTGGAGACCCTGACGCAGGCAACGAAAGTGATGAGAAGACTAGACTTCTGACACTCATCGAGGAATTCGACAGGTTCAGTGTCCCCATCATTTTGCAATACGCGGTCTATGCTCGAGAGGCAATCCGCCAGGAGCAGTCATTTAACGAGGCTGCCGGAGTTCTCGACTGGGGCTACAGCCTCGATCGGTTTGGCACTCCACTTGTTTGGCCTGGGCGTGCATTGACTGTTCCCAATCGCATCCACGCCTGGCTCACTGTCGAGGACAATTCACTGTACGCTCCTCATCCCAGCTCGGAAAAGGTTCCTGTCAGTGTTTATCTGTTCAATGATGTAATAGTGATTACGTCACGCGTTTCAGGGCTTGTTCTTGCAAGTCTGCCCCTACCATGCATTGAAATTTGTGCGGGTGGCACACTCGTACACGCCCGCCGAACGCGCGTTAAGCTAGACCCAGTCGAGCCAGGTGAATCCCGAGTACGACTTATCCCATCTTCCTGGCTTAAGGATGGACTGAACGTTCCATCCTTGCGCATTCGTTGCGTGCGTGAAGCTAAGCCAGTTGATCCTTCTGATGTTGTCGATCTCAATCGCGACCCCGCGCTTGTATTTCCTAACACTCAAGGCTCCATGGGAGCAGGTCCGGCCTCGGGCATGTTTGCGAACTCGAGGGACGTCATGGAGGGGGTTTCTCGTGGATTTATTAAAGTCGTAGGCAGTCCTGAGTCATCTGAGGTATCAGGGTTAGACAACTTACAGCTACGCACGTTAGCCGACGTTGGCCAGTTCTACGCGACTTCGCTCAAGCTTGACTTCGTACAACAACCCCCCTTGGATTTTGAACCCAACGAGCTTCAGCCAGACTATGTCGATGGGGCTTCAACCACCTCGCGCCCGTCGCTATCCGTTTCAGCAGAGGAACTTGCATACGCGGATGGAGCCATTTTTGCCATCACTCGTACCCTGCGTCGCCATGCGCGCAGCGCCGCCCAAGAATCCGTGCGCCCGTTGGGTCCTTCAGTTCAGTTCCAACTTGACCGCACGTTGAACCTTGAGGACGATCTCGAGGATGATACTCTTGACGAAGAAGAGGACGATGATGTTGACGACATTTCCGCGGCATATCTCTCGTATTCGGACGAAACAGCTAATCAGGATGTCACTGATCTTGATCATTCATTGCGTGATGACTTCGAGGAGACGAATGTGCATGGAGCGAACGACCCTCTCGATCAAGCGGACGAGCCCAAACTATATGAGAGCGACTTTGAGGAGTATGCGGAGGAATCGCGCACAGGAATGCCGTCAGAGACAACCGGAACTGGTGTGGCGGAAACCCCAGCTACCAAACGTAATGCTGAGCCGGGGGTGCTCACGGAACCTCCCGAGGAATTGACTCAAGGACTAGCTTCGTCCAATGAGTTGCAAACCCAGGGCGTTCACGCATCGCCAGACAAAGGAGCTGAGAGTCCGCTTCATCCTGGAGAAACCTCAGTTGCGAATATGACAATCGATAGCGTTCGCAAGGAGGAGTTGTCACAGCCGACACTTGCCGAAGCAGGATCAGGATCGGAGGAGTTGTTGCGATTAGAAGCGGGTGAGGAGATCACAGCGGTTCCAGTTCTGTCCGGCACCCAGGACGCCTCTTCACGGTCTGATGAGCGACCTCAACTTGGTGGTGGTTCTGAACTGCAGGAGGTCCCAGGTGAACGTGCGGCTTCTGACGTTGCAATCACAAAGAGACCCACATCATCTGTTACTGATCTGAAGCCTCTACCTTGGCCGCTGCCTCCTCACTACATCGGCCAAGAGAAGGTTTACGATGAAACTCCAGATCCTTTCACTCGCTCGACTTTCCCAGCTCCCTCAACTGAGGGGCAGACAGAGACGACCACGAACAAATTGGATCTACCAGAGGAGCACAGCGAAGACTTTACCCGTACTCTTGCCAAGTTTAAGCAAGCAGTTAGGGAGCATTTGGAGCAGCAGCCGCCTTTCCAGGAAGAGGATCCCTCAACGCGTAGTATTTCAAATGATCGCATGCAGCATGCGGAGCAGTTCCCTCCAGAGCCTGCTTTGGCACAATCGACGCGATTACCTCATGAAGAGGAAGAGGACAAGGTAACCGCCTCTAAACTCGCACATCAAACCGAACCCACACGCGTCATGAATGCCACACTCAACGCGACTGGGCAGGAATACGCAGCCCGTCTTCTTGAGACATCTGACAAAGCACTTATGGATTCTTCGGGCGAAAGTAAGCATGACTCCCAATATGGACTCTCCGACATCAGCCCTCGTAAGGAACAAGCCACACCACCTTCCTTACTCATGCGCGAAGCGGACGAATCTGCTGCCACCGCAGGGTCCGATTCAACACCTCCTGCTGCAACGGCGTTTGATGAGGCAGCGAACCGCCCGATTGTGCCAGACTCGGCCTCTCGTGACATAGACTATATTCTGAACAACCTTCGGCGTCTCTCTCAACAGGCTCAGAGCTCCTTGCTCGAGCCTGTCGTCCATTCATCTCTGAGCGAAGGCAGCGCAAGCGGGTCCCTCCAGATCGGAGATGCCAAAGCGACTTTGATTTCTTCGACAACGGCGTATACCAGCGTGGAGTCTCTGCCAGCTGCCGCGTACGCAGGCACTGCGGAGCCAGTTACTTTGGCGACAACGGCTGCCCAATCGAGCGCTCTAGAGCGTAAACGCCTGGACGTAGAACCCCAAGCACCTCGTCGAGGTTCCGCACTCGAATTACCCACGCCAATCTCTGGCCCAAGTGAGGCATTATCGCGATTCGAGCAGTTGGTCACTGCATCTCGTAGATCCAGCGCTGTTACTGCCGACCAGCCGACGGGTGCTGTCGTCTCCGGAGCACCAGCTGTGATCCAACCGCAGGAACCGTCTAAGGTTCCTTTGATCACCGACACTGCGCCCGCCAGTGCATCTGTGAGTGCATCGCAAACCAGTGTTGCAACTCCAAAGCAGGTTGAAAGAGACGAACTGGATGATGCCTTTGAGCGCACGTTCCAGAACGCCATATCGACAGTCAGGAGGGTTTCTCAAGATCTCCAGATCGACTTAGGCAAAGAAATGCAACAGCTTCAGCAGGCGCAGCCACATGGTCCAACCCCAACGGCTGAGGACGTAGGCGTGCGCGTCCACGTGCCAGCGCCTCCCAAGCCTACCCATTTTGCCGGTCAACCGCAACTTGTTGCTAGCCCAAAATCAGCCGCGTCCAAGGCGTCAAAGCCCCAAAGTCCAGCTTCATCACTCGCATCCCCAGTCTCATCGTTCCTGCGTAGGTCAGCGGAGATTACGAAACCAGCGACCCAGTTGGAGACAGCCCCTCCCACGAGTCTTGGTGATAAGACGACTTCAGTCACCATGGAGGGCACTGTAAAGCATCTCGCATTTGGCTCTATGGACACCTGTAAGGATGCTTCTCAAAGTTCGGCAATGATGCAGTTAGGTCCATCGCAACAGTCAGGCGAGCGCTTGACTGTTGGCAGCCCTGAGACACCATTGAACACTTCAATCCAATCCTCGTCACAGCCAGATATCGTCGGATCCTTCCGCGCACGGGCTGCCATGGTTGTCACGGGTAATTCTCCGCTAGGAGGTATGGCAAGTCATGAAATATCCACGAAGGAGGCTGCCATCCAGACGGATATTAGCTCACCAAGCGCAGCTGGACTCTCAACCCCGTTAGGAGATCGATATGAACGGCTTGGAGGCGGACTGAGCGCAAGTGGAGCGTCGGATTCCTCTGAAAGCGAGCGAGTGGAGGAAGGAGCCGTAACTCTTTCTGAAGATGAAATGGAGGTCTCTCCCGTTTCCAAGTTTCTTGCTACCCCTACGTACACATCCAAACCCCGAAGCTGTCTCCATCATTCATCATCTGTTACTGACGGGTCTAGCGTTCTAACATCAACAAACCGATTTGGAGAGGAGTGCACATGCCTTAATGGGCAGATATGTGTCTGTGGCAAGGGCTGGCGAGGTCGCTCTCACCGTGCCCCCGCCCTCACATCCCCTACCAATCGACGTGTCTGTGCCTTCGAAAGCAGTTCCTGTTCTTGTGTGAGTGCGGCAAAATCTAGCTCGCGAGTCTGCAAGTGCTGTAGTCAGGTATGTAAGGCACGGTGCAAGTGTACGCCTACATGTACGTGCAAGTCAGCTTCTTCCTCAGTTGCTACATGCAGACACTCTTGCACGTGTCGTCCTGGCTGCAGATGTCGGCACGCTTGCCCCTGTAGGACCCCAGGTAGCTCCAGGAGATCTGTGCCCACACCAGATGTTGATACAGAGTGTACATGTGTTTGCGAATATCGCCGAGGCTACTGCATGTGCGGATGCGGGTGCCAGCACTGCAAGCGTTCCCTACTTCTCCCAGGCTACGTCCGACCGCTTCATGCAAGAACCCATGGCGGTGCACAGCCAAGCCTGTGCCTTCATCATGCGATTGATGTGGCAGACCGAGTGTTGGGCGAGGCTCCAGCTCCTTCCTCATGCGTCTGCGCAAACAACTGCAGTCTACCTGGTCCTTGCTGCATTCACATGCCGCCAGCTGCCAGTACCTCAGCAATCCCTCCACAAGTGCCTGCGACCTCGGGTGCCAGCGTGAGCTCCGATGCAAATGCGCGGATCGAAGACGATAAAGTACTAACCGCGATCAAGTTACTTTTGGAGGGCACCAAGTCCAAGAAGACAAAGAAGGCCAAGAAAGACCAGGGTGCACTTTCGCTCCAAGGTGCAGACGATTCCAGCACTGCAAAGAGTGCTGCACTAATGGCTGCACTGTTAGCCGACCAAAATAGGTTTATGAAAGATGTGGCTGCGAAGGATCCTTTACAAGAGTTCAAAGACGAGGAGGATATGTCTCAACGTGCAGAACAGGAGCGCAAGCGCCTTCGTGAGGAACTGGAGCGAGAGGAGCAGCTTAGGCGCGCAAAGGAGCGATCAGAGCTCGAAGAGTTCTTGAATTCCAGCGCAGTGACTAGGGCGAAAGCGAAAGCGGACGCTCATGTACATCGTCGACACACAGATGAGAGTACCTCATCGGACGAAGGCCACCACAGACACTGCCATTCTCGAGATGACCCCATTGAGCGAATCAAGGCTGGACTTGATGCGATCGGCGATCAATTGACTCGCATTTCGACACATCGAAGAGCTGATCCACAAATCACATCGAGCACAGAAGACACGAGCTCGGCTTTAGAGCAGTACAAGAAAAGACTCGAAATTGAGTTTGCAGCGGCGGAACAGGTCCGTAAAGCGCAAGCGATTGCCGAAATCGAACGATACAAAGTGTCAAAAGAAAAGGAAAAGCTGGAGCGTGCCGAAGAAAAGAGGCGTAGACACCGTGAGTTACGCAAGGCACAAATTGCGGAGCAAAAACAGCAGCTAGCGGATTCGGAACGTCGAGCACATAAGCGCCGCGAAAAGGAAGAGAAACGTGAGAAAAGGAAGGGCGAGCGCTCGCACTCCAGCCACGGCCTAGAAAGTAACATCCGTTCCGAGCTGGAGAGAGTCCATTTACACGTACCAGCAGCGCTCGATATATTGCCTGGCGACACTGTACTCGTCGTCAATCCAGACGCGGAGAAAGGGAAGAAGACGAAGAAAAAACGAGATGAAGAGAGACATTCGTCAAGTCACAACGATGGAGGCTCTGCCGATGGATGTGCAAGCCGGGTCTTATACAAATTGCGCCCCGAACCCCGCATGAGCGTAGCAACCGCACACGAGAAGCCCACATCTGCTGCACCATCGGCGGACGTTCTCCAACCAGATCCTCGAAGCGGCTCCTCGCGACGGAAGTCGAGCGCCGTCCCACAACCCACCTACGAAGCTGGGGCTACAAATCAGCAAGTTGTCCCACCCCAGGGCCTGAGTACACAGGATCCATACCATAATGCATATGGAACTTCAACCTCACGAAGGCAAAGCAGTATTGAGGGTGTGATTCATCCCCGGGCGTATCAGGCAGTACGGGAACGTGCCAACCTGCCACGGCCTTCGCTTACGTTGGGGGCACGACTCGGTAACGGAGTTGACACTTACGAAGATGGTTGCCACGTGATGTGGCTGAAGCCCCAAGGTCTGGGCGAACGTTTAGGACTCCAGTTGGGTGATGTTATTATTTACGTGAACAATAGGCTCACCCGAAATGTCAACGATTACATGTGGGCGATGCAGGCGGCATTAGATGATATTGCTCGCGGTATTGAAAAGACAATCACATTCCAGGTTCTCAGACCAGCGAACGTTTCCCCAGTCGGTGACTCAGGTACCGTTTCCTCAACCCTCGGGGAGACAGGCGAAGCGCAGCGTCTTCAGATTGTTGTTCCAGAGGTTTACCTCTATCAAGAAATGTAGGGGATAGGTTTATGAGGTCGCAAGTGCACACTCCAGGCATCAGCAAAAGCTCACCATGTGAATAAAGTCGCATACCTATTACACAACACGAACTATCTATGTTTGCCAGTTTATGCGTTTCTGTCAAAAGTTACAAACTCCAATGCTTGGACGTTCTTCCTTTTGAACTAGAATAACAAGGTGGAGCGCCTCTCCACATTACTTGCGTGCCTCGGGCTTGGCGTGAATCTTCTCGTCGAAGTACTTCCAAAGGACTGAGAACATCAGACCCTGCATACCATTCGCAAGGATGCGAGTAGAAAGGCCTCGGCCCATGAGACCTGTGATACCGTCTTGCTTGATGACCTCCTGGATCGCTTGCTTGTACGAGATCTTCTGAGGATGAGTCTGGCGGTAAGTCTTGATGACGCGAATCGAGTTTGAAACGGAGTCTGAAACTACAGACGAAGAGAAACCAAGGAGCGCACTGCGGGCAAGCTTCTCCAATCGCTCCGTGGGAACGGGCAGGCGAGAATCCAAATAGTTGTAGGTGGCGAACCACGGATAGTGGCCAGCAAATGTCGCTGCAGATGCCGCGATCGCACCATGGAAGAATACGGAGGGACCATGTGCACGGAACTTCTCCATGAGCTTTGGAATACCTGCCTTACCATCGACCTGCATCACGGTCTTGAAAGTGTCGACGGGCATGAGGAGGATACGGAACAGGGCTGCGGCACCACTGGCTGCGACGGTCTTCACGCTCACATGCAGATTAGCAATGCTAGGATACTGGTCAAGAAGAGCGAGGACACCCACGTTTGCTGCAGTATCACCGAAGCGGGACAAAGGACCTTGGATCAAGGCAGGTACAATGCCTCGGTAGAAACGGCGAATCCCACCTTCGTTATACAAGGTCTTGGCGGCTTGGCGGAAGCTAGTACCGTAGCGGTATTGGTAGTTCATAATGGTGCGCATCCACATCAGCGAACCCACCTGCAATGCCATGGCCATAGCACCTGCAGTACCACCACCGAGAGCACGAACACCAGCCTTCTTGAGCGTAGTAAGGAGGTCGTCCTTCTTGCCTTCGGCCTTAACAACTGCAGAAGCATCACCACCCGATCCGGACTTTGCACCGGAAGCAGACTTATCACCTTTTGCAAGCTGAGCCTTTAACTCTGCGGCTACCTTGGTCGAAGCGAGCGCAGTTGCCGCAGCCAATGAAATGGCATTGCTCTTGGCCTGAATCGTGACAATGTCATCGATCTTCTGCTGGATCTCCTGAGCACCTGCGTAGTCCTCCTTAGACACAGCATCACGAAGTCGCTGGCTTAGGACCTTCAAGTCGTTGGTCAGCATGATGGTCTGGCTAATCTTCTGCTTCAGCTTCTCGGCCTCTTGGAAGTCACGGCGATAGATTGCCTCCTTGAGCTGGGTCTGCATGCCAAGAACTGCCGCATCAACTTCCGAATCAATTGCATTCGGGCCGATCTGGGGATAGAGCTGATCAGCATCCAACTCGTAAGTATAGGTACCAAAAGCAGTATCACCCGCAGCAGTGGCAGGGCTAGCTATGCTCAAGAACTCATTCTGTGGGAAGCGCTTATAGCCACCATCGGCGTAGCGGACCTTAATCGTTTTGTCAGAATCACGGATGTCTGTGATTGTGGCCTGGAACATCTGACCACCCCACCACTTGCCCGTACCACGCACCAAGACCTTTTGTCCAACCTGGTAGTTCTCGAGCTTGGGGATTTCGATGGGTTCCGTTTCCGAGGCAGAGCCCATCACGACGTTGCCGAACTTTGAGAATTCAAACTCTTGCGTGCCGAAGAGCGCATTGGCAGCCTGCGCTGCGTCGCCTGTGTGCAGACCGGGATTAGCCGACATCTTAGCCTGGGGGATGAGGTAGTGGGATCCTCGCACACCCTAGAGGCAAGGAGTGAGTGTATCGTATTGCAGTGTGAGAGAGGATCCCGATGCATTCGAGTTCTTATACTCCAGATCTCGCGTGGGAGGGCAATCGGCGCCTTGCATGTGTGGCTACGGCCTCAAGATCAGCCGCAACTCGATTTGTACGCGTCACATCATATGCGAAGTTTTGCGAATTTCGACTTGTGCTCGTTAGTGTAGAGAGATATACACATAGGAATCGGACATAAACAAGGTATATATACACGATGCTACGGTTTTTACGCCAAGGCAGTATACGCATCCAGCTCAATCTCACAGAACCACTGCAAACGGATTCAAACAAAAATCGGCCTGATTTTAGCCGCATCCGGCCAAACTCAACCCTCGCCACCGTCGCCAGAATGTTCCGGAACATCAGGAACCGGGGCAGTTGCGTGTTCCAGGCGTTGTAGGCACGGCGGGGACCCGGAGGCTTCGCTTGAATTTCAACCCGGTCATAAGGAGCACACTGAACTGCGTCAATTCGTTTTTATAAGCCTATAACCCTTGCCATATCCCTGGGTATACATACTGGAATTCTGACTGCAATCACTGCTTCGCTGACTGGAGCGCGGTCTGAGTTGAGTTGCGCCTGGTGATGAGGCAGCTGGCTAATGTACAAATGAAGCTCCACAACATCTCGGGCTGACGGTACAGCCCCAGATCCTCGGCCTGGCATTAAATCTAGTGCGCACACAGCAGCGCGGCCCAGGAATTGCATACACTGGGCCGCCCAGGTTCGAATTTGAAAACTCCGTGGGGGTGTGGATGGAGTTATTTGGCGGCATTGATCTCGCGATACACGCAGTGCACAGCTGTGTTCCAGTAGCACGGAGTGTCCCATGGCGTGATCCGCCGGAAGCACCCGCGTTAATATCGATGCACTGGATGGACCGCCGGCAAAAGCTGGAAAATTCTTTTCGTGGAGGAGTAAAGTCAAGCTCAACGTACAACCAAGAGAGGTATATTTTTCGACCGATCTGGAGTTGGCCCGGCAATATATACTCTTTCGTTGAACTCTACGATGGAAAACCAACGCATTTCTGGTTTCAAGGGCTGCGCTGGAACCTTCGGTGTGGGTAATACCCTACTTCTTACCGATCTCCAAAGCAGCTTGCGCCGTCCCCGCCACCCTCTGCGACCCGTACGTTACGTCCCAAAGGTATCCTCCTGATCCGCTTGCATCTGTGGGCATGGTATCTCCCGCTGAATCTATGTCGGCTCCTGACACCGACTCGAGTGCTCGTTCTGTGCTCGCAAGGACTCGATGTTCCCCGCAATCAATGTCTCGGTCTTGCTGAGCACACTGATTGGGACTGCCATTACGTGTGCAGTACACCATCTCCCATATCTTGCACGCTAACGTCCGTTTCTACCGTCATCTACCGCATGCTTTCTCTCACACACAGACTGGCCAAATCCAGGAGTTCTCATGGAGCGTGAACATCGGCTCGATTAAGAGCCTGCTGTGCGCCTGCTTCAGCATCTTTGCCAGAGTGCAGGAGGTTGCACCCAAAATCCAGTCCGAGGATGACCGTCATCTGTTCATCCTATCTCAGAGTCGCCTGTATCGCGCTGAGTTCGAAGCCTATCTGCGTCGAGCAGCGAATGAGATTCTTCTTAGGCAGGAAGCAGAGGCCGGAGGCGACATTCCAAGTGACACCAAGGCGCAGCTGGCAGAGCTTGAAATGTACGGAATCAGCATCGACATGCAACTCACGCACCTGCAGACTTTGGAGACTGCCAAATCACTATGGCACCTCTTCGAAATCGTCCACATCGATCCACACATCAGCGTAACAAGCCAGCTCGTGGACTGGGCTCACCGCTCGATTGAACCGCCTGAGTATCTTCGCTTGCTGCAGTCCGAACTTACGAGTGAAGCCATACCACTGTCCTTGCCAGAAGACAAGAAGCTTGGATCCCCGATCTATTGGGCGTCCGTTGCTAAAGCTCTCCTGATCGGAAGATTGCCCGATGCCATTGCAGCCATCGTAGCTCACGAAGACATCGACCTCATCGACACAGGTTTGAGAGAGTCGCTTATCGACCTAATTGAATCATGTCCAGCGCTAAAACAGACACGAACGGTGACAGCTGAGGAGGCCCATGATGTGGAAACGGCAAGAGCGATTGACCAGGAGGGTTTGACAAAGGAACAATCTGCATTCGACACGTTGAAGATCGAATTTGAGGCATGGCAGAATAAGGTGAGGGAGTTTGCAGCCCGCCCAGCACTGCGAATACACTCGGGACTGCAGCGACTCCTGCGTGTTCTCATGGGAGACGTCCAAGCCATGGCCACTATGTCGAGTTCGTGGATCGAGCTGACCATTGCAATGCTCATCTACCAATATCCATTTGCAACGAAAGACGATCTAGGCCCTCTTTTGTCAGCTGCAATTAGCCAATTTGAGGGATTTACTCAACAACGGCTTGACGAGCACACGGCTCTGGGGCTCACAGTTGAGTCAAGTACTGCTTCACATATTTCTGCATTCGATGCATGTGTTCGATGCATTATCTCACAGTCGCCTGGGGTTGTACTGCGTTACTGCGCAACTACACTCGGCCCAGGTTTGGTATGGTTCTCAGCTTGGCTCGCTGACCTGATCACCCATGCCACTCGCACACCTATTCGACCCGCTGAGGTCGTCGCATTAGAACAAGCCTTGTTCCACTCCGCCACGGCCAAGTTCAACAAGGCAATCACTGAGTCAGCCACAGTGTCGAGACACACACCTGCGGATGCTGCAGCCGCGCTGGCAGCGGATCCGGGCTCCGCTGAGGACCTTCGTGAGTACTACTTGGCTCGCTTGGCCCTGTCCTTCACGGGCACAGAGTTATGGGAGTTGGGTGCCAACACTTTGGTTTATTGCTCAAGGCTTGGCCGCCGTCACCTCGTGCGTGTGTTAGAGACGGTTCCCATATTAGAAAGGAGTCCCACTACAAGGGGTCGCACTATTGTCGGTCAGAATGCGGAGCTCGTTGTAAGCTTCTGCGAGAAGTATGAACTGTACGATCTGTTGTGCAAAGTGTGTGGAACGTTGTCTGCCAACGAATTCCGCAACGATCAGTTTGTAACAGCAGCTAGCTGGCTGATCCGTGCCATCGTTCCATCCCTGGAAGCTGTGCGCAAGTATGAAGCTCTTCGTGCGCAGACTCCCCAAAATACTGCCCTTAAGCTGGCCATCGCCACTTGCAGCGGAGCCGTGGCTCCTTCCACCTCCGCGGATGCGAGCTCAGTTGCGCTCGCAGAAGTCACATTACTGGAGACCACACTGCGCGGGCTGCTGCATAGGCTTGGGGTAATTTGTGATGCTCTCTTAACTCGGTGCTTGGCGCTGCCTCTCGACAGCAAAGAACGATTGCTGGCTCGACAAGCTCTGTCGAGTTTACTGGAGGCTTGCCCCACCAGCTTAGCTCTGGATAAGCAAGTGCCCTCGCTCCTCGTGGCACGACGGTTCGCAACCTTCTGGGCATATCGGCAAGTGCTTGACATTCTGCTTGAGAAGCGCCAGACGGCTTCAGAGTACACAGTCGCGTCTGGTGCGGGAATCAGCTCACTCTTTGACATGGACGCTTCGAATATTCTCAGCTCAGCGCATGAGCACATCTCTGCCGATGTGGTCCTCCAGTCAACCATCGAGTCAGCCATTCTTCTCACAGCTCGACAGGCCACAGTGTGCCTTGTTGAGGCGCTGCCCGTGCTCCCCACTCGTCTGGCGAAAACATTGGTTGGAGAGGTAGCAGCAATAATTCACGAGACATCCACTTTCCGAGACCAATTGCCCGAGCCGATAGTTTCTGCACAACATACCCAAGTACTGGTCTCCTTGTTTGAATCGCTCACCATGCAGCAGCAAATCCCATACTTGGCGGCACACTTGCCGCCTGCTATTGCCCAGCGCCTGCAATTGCCAGTGCCAACACAACAACCTCTTACAACGGGTCTGTTTGGCTTACCGGTTCAAACGCTGCTGACACAGGACGTCCTGCGTCAGTGCGATCCAGCCGAGGGCGAGAGCCAAGCCGACGACAAGAGTGATACTCCCATCGTCGACCAAATCTTGAGACCTAGTCCAGAAATGAGAAGTCTGCTAGATCAGGAGAATACTCGGCTGCGGCTCACTCTGATCGAGCATTTGGCATATTCTGCGTTGTTCTAAAGCGGTATCTACAGTGCCGCTGGTTAATACAAGACATGCGTCATGTTCTCCCACATACAAAGCTCGCGTGGCTTACATATGCAGGTACCTAGTTAGTGAGGTCGAGTCCAACTTTGAAATTCGTAAGCGGTGTAACAGAGCAATTTCAGTTTTGCCAGCGTCTCCCAGTCCACAGCGTGTACTGTGTCGGGCATTCATGACGGACCTCCATTTGCGTTGCCTGAGCGGAGCTGGCTGCAGTGTTTGGGACGGATTGGCCAAGTGGTCACACCACTGGGGCCTGGACCACCCCTGGAATTTGAATTCCAAAGCCAAAACTTTCAAACTGGTTACATTTGCTAGATATGCAAGAGACAGGGTTGGAGCGGAGATCGTGGTAGGAAAAGCATCGGAATCGATTTATCCCACTTTAGGATGGGGCATCTCTCCGATGTGGCCCTCGCGGGCATGCCACCCTTCGTGTGGAAGTCCTCCCTTTTATTCGGCCCACCTCTAGTACTCTACAGCGCACTGATGATCTACGGACTGCGCGAGATGGGCTTCTCGATCTATATCCGCATATGGCTCCACCGCGTCCACTCCCAACGCTTTCACATCACCAAGGTACGTTCCTCAACCATCTGCGCAGTTGGCCTTTGAAACACCGCGAAAGCTCATCATCTACTTGGTTTCTGACTTTTTGTGGGACTGGCCTTTGGCTAGCAGAGACAGTCTCAACTGGGACAAGGATACTCGCACTCAGCCGACACATTGCTGTATACGCTTGACTTTATAGCACCAAATGTGGCGTGTCGACAAATACCTCCTGTTTAATATTCTGATATTGTTTGTCGCGCCGTTCGTGATAACTGCGGCATGGAGCGCCGTGCTTGGGCAAGATGCAGAGTACCGAGATTTTGTTCCGCCTCTGGCACTCTCGGCCTGCACTCTCTTGTTCTTTGTCATGTTCTTCTTTGGATGGCGATTAAATGGCTGGCGTATGAGGCGGCTCACTAAGGGCTTCCTCGCAATGTCTATCCTTTGTGCGCTCTCGCTGATGCTCTTCCTGTCCTACTCTCTGAGTGAAGTCACTTTCTTTGGTCGTTCGGTATTTTTCCTTTCGCTCTCTCTCGCCGCATTTTATTCTACCATTTGCTGTGTCTATGGCTCCGAATCCGTGGATGAGGTAGCCTATCTCGATGCCGACCTCTCCTACGCAGAGTCGTTGCTTCAATCCTCGCTTGAGAGCTCTCATTCGACTGAGTCGGATGCAGCGGCCTATGCGGCCTACGAAAGTGCCTTTCAACGTGCCGTCAAAGTCTCAGCCACCGAGCGCTACAGGGCTTCTGAACTCAGTTCGATGCGTATTGGGTTCTTGTGTGCATGTGTCGACTTTCTGGTCCTCATTGCATACGCCATCGTGATCTATTATCTTCAAGATCCAGAAAGCGATGTGCCGTTTCATAAGAAGCTGCGAGGTCTTGTCATTGGAGTTGCCGTAATCGCGCTTGATCTTTTTGACTTTTTGTATGTGCTCGTCTCTGCCAGTTTGAGAGATCGAACTAGGCGAGAGGTTGCTCCATGGAGTCAGTTATTCCTCTTGGGATTTTTTCGCGTAGCTCTAATCTGCTCCGACTCATGGTTTCTGGGTTTCACCGCCATTTACTTAGTGGTCGGAGCAGTCCTTGCGTACTCAGCCGCCTCTCGCGCACATCCCTGTGTTACGGATTTCCATGCGTTCTCGCAGGCTCGAGCTATTGTGCAAACAAGTTGGCTTCGTGACATTCTCACCGGAACGTCGCCGACCGCGAGAACCTTCCGTGGTGAGGCAATCCAAACAATTGGAGTCCCTAGCTTCGTCACTTCAGCAGCTCACTTTCAGCGGCTACGAGAACGCGCAACAGCGGAGGCTCAGCGAAAGCGATCCGGAATCAAGGGCGGCTTCCTCGAAATCGTGGGTCGAGGATCTGAGCGAATGCAGTTCAGCAAGTTCCTCGCCCACGGTTACTCTACAATCGCGTCATCAGACAGTGGTGACGGGGCTGCATTTAGCTCCGGTCTAGATACCGCATCTGTGCTCCCTGCCGATGTGGGCGCAAGCAGATCGACTACGATATCGTTAACAGGGAACTCAGGTAACCTCGGCTCCTCCTATTTGACTGGCTTCGGAGGCGCTTCTAGAACCAGTGACAAAGCAGTGGAGGAGGCGTCTCGATACGGCTACGTGAAAGAGGGCGATGCTGATTCGGCCGACCCAGAGAGTGCCGCAGTGGCGGTTTCATCCGGGTGGAAAGATAAGATTCGCTTCTTATTTGGCCACAAACGGGCTGGTGCAGGACAAGCAGAGCTCATGCTTTTGCTGATCTTAACCATTATCTACGTCATGGCAACGGTTATCAATCATCGTGTCGTGACCATAGGCTCGTCTGGCGTGTACGGTATTCAGCAGTGGCACATCGCAACCGGATCGATATACATCATTTTTATGCTCTGGACGACTTTCCGCGCGTTCCATGTGCTGAAGAGTGGCCACTTCACAATCGATCCTTACGCGATTCGTGCGTGCTTCCTCGCATGGGCTGCATGGGTCGTGCCTGTACTCTTCATCCTTTTCTACGTATACTTCGGCCACGTCACTTCGCGGTATCTTAGGCGCCTACCGATTCTTCTCTTCACGATTCCCCCCCTAGTGGCATTTACGTTGATGCTGTATATTCAGTGCCGTGCCATGGACTGGAATCTGGCACGATTACCCCTTTTCCGAAGGGACTCTTACTGGCGTTCATGTCTGTGCCCACATTTGCATCTTCACCCTGATGAGAGGATTGCCCTTTTACAAATAATTCTGCTTAGTGTCGCAGCGTTGGCCAATGCCGGTGTGGTTGGTTATTCATTTGATTCCATTCTTGTCGGTATCGCAGCGGGATTTCTCCTTTACGCAGCAATTGCTCCCATTTTTGCGTTTGGTGCGAGAGGCGGGGCACAGGCCTTCAGGGGTCAGGATTGGGCACTCCTGATTACCAGCTTACTTGCTCACATCGCGGGCATGACATGTCTTCTTTACAGTAAGTGGAACGCATTCATGCTTTCTGAGATGGGTGCTCTTAGCGTCGTCGAAAACGCGCAGCATGGAAGTGAACCCGTTATGACAACTATCCCTGACCCTGGCTTCATGTCCCTTGAGGCTTCGGCTCTGATTCCGACCTCGTTCAACATCTATGATGCGGCCTGGGCCGTCTTTATCGTGCTAATTACTATGCTCTACCACACATTCGTATTTGGTATCGCGGCCTTTGCCGACAAAAGGTTATACTTAGGCCAAGGCCTCATGAGCGCGTTTGGCTATGTTGCTGCTACCCATTTTCTTCTCCTGATTGTCTGCACTCTCTTGGTGTTTAGCGCAGTTGCCGGGATTGCACTTCTCTGTTCGGTGATCTTTGCATGCTGGATTGGCCACTTGTACCTTCGCTGGAGTCGAGCGTCTCAGGCAGGTCGTCCGCTATCGAGGCTTGAGACGAACCTGATCATTGGCACGGTCATGATCCTCTTTGCATCATCGCTGGCAGTCGGTATCTTTCTGAGCAAGCAAAGGGCGGAGGGTGCATTTTGGATTTTCTCCGTCGCATGGTTTCTCCTCGTTTTTGTAGCATTGTTCAGCTCCTTTAACATCATTACCCGGAACCAAGGCACATCTTTGGTTCATACACCCCCGCAGCTGCTACCCATGTACACATTTGACCCTAAAACGGAAACACTCTACCGTGCGGATCGCCAGGCCTATGTGATTATTGTTGGAGTCATCGCAGTACTTCTATGGTGCCTAGTTTGCATCCTCACTGCAAGAGCCACTGTTGGCCTCACAGTTGCAGCCGTTGTCAACCTTTCTCTACTCGGAGTAGCCTGGGCTCGCGTGCTCACCACTCAGAAGGAGTTCCACAACCTCACCTCCTACTTCACATCAGCAGGCGTGCGTATCGCAAGAAATCGTGCAAGAAAGTTCCTGGAAAACCGCTACATCATCGATACAACTAGATTTTTGAAGCGGTATATGAAGGAGTATCCAGACTCCGGGGCGTTTCTACGTTTTGCCCAAATGCAAACAAGAGACCCTAGTTGGAACACATATCATGATCAAGGAGCCCCCCAATCCGGGGTTCCAAGCCGAGGCGACTCTCTACCCCGACCCAGCGATGCTACTGTCACCTCATTCTATCCCTCCGAATACGGGGTTGGTGCTGAAGTTGGTATGCAACGGATGTTCTCGAATCAATTCCCGTTCGAGGGGGCATTCGGTCTTGCGAAGATGAATAAGCAGATTGAAACTGGGGTCACGCCCGATACGACCATTGAGATGGTCCCGTTGAATAGTGAGACAACCAAGTCTGTGGTGCCTGAGCATAGGATTACTCACCAAGAAGGAGACTCCTCAAAGGCACAGCTGAGCACAGTTCGCGAACTTGAGCCTCTGCCTGACGCGACTGTCACTACGAACGTCGAATTCCCCAGCGCAGCACCTGAACCAGATGCGTTATACGACACTGGTCTCGCCAGCCGTCGCCTTGCTGGAGCGCCAGCTTCACTGCTCGATGCACGTAGGGACAAGCTGGAGCGCGCACGGGCTATGGCCGAAGTTCAAAGCAAGCTCGATACGCTGCTTCGACAGTTGGATAGCGTCGACTCCGCCAATGATGGCAAGAGTGGTTTGCCATATCTGAGGCAGAGGACCCGCCGTGTAATGGTAGAAGAGGGTGTGATATATGAGTCCGATCTTGAGATCCTAGATGAGGCACTCAAAGCTCAAACGGCTCTCAAGTCATGTGCCTCAGATCTGATAGACTCGATGCTGAAGTCACGAGGAAACCGCGCCAACCACGAAGCTTTAGCCTCCATCCGTTCTAAGCTCACGACTAGCCACAGGTTCAACAGGCAACTGCATATCAGTCCTAGTGTCATGAAGCGGCTTCTCAGAGCCGCTCACATTCAACACCTTGTTGAAGTGGCCGAACAATCTTGTGAAGAAATTCTCGCAGTGATGAAGCCGATCGATAAGTTGGGATGGAGGGTCGAAGACGAAATTCGTCTGCTCGAAGACCAACGTGCAACAGTTCTCCGAGTTCTGGGTATGACGTTTTTCCGGAGTGAGCTCGATGAACTGCGCATTAAGCTCATGAGTAAGAGGCTCTGTGAAACTTTCTTCCATCTGCTAGGTTACATTGACATGCAGATTGCGGTTCTGTCTGCGCTGAATGACCGGATGCGCGCTCACTTCTACTTTTTGGTGTGCACACAGGCGAAGAATCGTGCGCTAGAGGATGCCGCGCTTTTCGAAGACTTCGCGGCATGGCTCATGGCAAAGAAGAGTATCAGTTTACCACTCAATGTGACAAACGAAGAACTCTACGCGCATCTCTCAAATAACGATATTCAAAGGCTACGCAATTGGAAGGTTGAATTCCTTCGCCTTCGTGCGCACAGCGAGAAGGCATACTTTAGTTATCTTCGCACTAAGCGCTATCAGGACGCTCAACAGCAGCAGCTGTACCATCTCGCCAACACATACTGCAAACCAGTATATCCTACTGCAGCCCAAATGATCCAGCTTCTGTCCAACGTAGACTCACCGGCAAACCTGATTCATCATAATGTATTTGCTTATCTGCTTTCGGTTTGCCCACTTCGACGAGCCCAGCTACCGCGAGGATTCATCACGCTCTTAGCGGCGCTGCTTGGTCGCCCGAGCCAACAGATGGCAACGGGGTTACTACAACACCAATCCACTCCCGGGTCACTACACGATGTGCAAGATCAAGAATCACAGCTTCAGATCGAAGTTCGGCGAAAGCAGCTTTTAAGTCGACTTCTCGAGTCACTCACGCTCGGCCATCCGAATCTCTCAGGCCAGTATACTGCATATCCAGGTGAGCAGGTATTCTGGGATGGCGTAGTGCGCGAGCCCGGTACTCTAAGGCCGACTCGGCTTGCCAGAGAAGAAAAATGGTGTGATCCCGATTTCCCTGCATCAGCTAAATCATTTTTCTCGCCCAACGAGGTGGAGGATGGCGAAAAGAATGAGCAGTCGCTCAAGACATTCACCACAGCGTACCGCCAGTGGATTTCCGATCTGATAGAATGGAATCATACTGTCAATGCGGCGCGTGCAAACCACGTTAAAGCGGCAGCTAAAGAGCAAGCGCAGCGTGCCAAGCAAAATCAAAAGAAGGCTTCCAAGGGCAAAAGCAAAGGAGCAGAGGCCCCCATTGCATCGGACAACACAGTGCCACCTGCGTTACCATCTCCCCCACTGCCACCTCGACTTCCTCCCGAGTTGTCACCCAGTCGTTCGCATAAGCCAAAGGACCCCACAGCACCAAACATCACAACCAATCAAACATGGTCGGCGCCTCGTTCCCGTATCAAACCAAGTGACCTGGTTTGGCTACGTCCAGAGGAATACCTTCCTCGCTTACCCATTTGGGCCTTCAGAGATGCAGCGACATGCGCAGTGTACGAGGGAATGTCCGCATCTTTGCTCATCACAGCCGCAGATGTTTCGATTGCCTTACACCTAGAGAAGTTGAAGTATTTCCAGCAGGCCCAGGCCTATCTACAGCAGCAGCGCCAACATGAAGTCCCTATCGATCCTCCAACTTTGCTCGTTTCGAGCGGCCTGAACGAGAAATTGATCATTGGGACTGCTGACTCGGCCGCGCAACGGCCGCTGCCTAATGAGCCAACAATTCGCATTCCTCCTCCACGCCAAGTGCGATGCATGCAAGATGCAACCCCCAAAGAGCTGCGCGCATTAGTGCCTGCTAGCTTGCTCCCAAGATTGCCACTTAGAGCGTTTTTGCGGCTGGCTTCTCGTGGGTGGCTGACTAAGAAGGAGTATCGGACAATCAATTTTCCTTCTCAGGACACGGTCATAGAGGGGGAAGAAGAGAAAGACCACGATGGACCAGACGATGCTGGTACTGATGATGATGATGATGAGTTCTTTGCGTACGACTATGATGACGATTATGAAGACGCAAGGTTCGATACTGGGCGCAGAAGAAATTATGAAAAAGAGCTCCGAGCCTTGAAGACAGTCGTCGATGACACCCTAGTTCCAGACGCTAAGCAACTCGCGGAACAGATCAAGCAGCGGACGTCGCGGGTAAACCCCTCAAGACGAAATCATCCTCCGACCGACCTTGAATTGCTTGGTGGCCTTGATGCAGGTGCTACCGCCAGTGCATGTGCAAGCGAACCAACCGCTTTGCTGGAAGGCGGACTGGAGGACCTTGATACAGACCAGGGTGATGAGAAGTCCGACTCAGAATCCGACTCAGAGTATCCGTATGACCCTGAGTATGACTTCGAAGACGAATCCTTGATAGAGCTTGCAGATATGTCAGCGGCTGAGCTCATGAAGCAAGCGGTTGACCCCAATTCTCCCCTATTTCAACGGACTGACCGCGGAACCACTTCTTCATCAAGCAATCGACCTTCTGTCCGAGCCGACACGATCCGCATGCGATCCATTCAACGGGCTGCGGCCTGGCTTGCGTTCCGTTGTCGGGTTCGTCCACATGTTGCGCGATTCGGATGGAACCTAGGAGATTGGGTCCCCAATCCTGTGGTCGGTAACGAAGGCTTGTTTTCGACGCTTTCCGGTCTTGCATATTCACAGGCGCAGTTCGAAGAGCAAATTATTTCAACTTCCCCAGAACTCCAAAAGGCTTTCACGGCGGAGGTCCGTAGGATCCAAACAGAAGTTCGAAACTGGCAGAGGCGAATCTTTATGAGGAAACGGGCAAATTCCGGCCCTGATCCGGTGCATCCAACGATATTGGCAGCGCAAGAGAAGGTTTATCGCGCGGATCACTCCGCAAGGCTTCGTCGGTACGAGACATATTTGCGATTCAAATATGCTCACAAGGCTGTTCGTAAAATCATGACCGGTCTTCGAAGCAAACATGAAGGCCCCCTGGCTTCGCTTCTTCAGCCTCGACTCGTTGCACCAGCCGTCTATGCCGTAACCCATTATGTTCGTGGGCAGCGTCACGTTGTTTATGTTGATGATCGACTCCCATTCTATCGTGCAAGACTTGAACCATTCACTGGCGCTTTTATCCCCGTCTCTGCGTTGTCTGTTCATTCTGTTGTAGAGAGTGTTCCATCATCTGTTCTACAGGCCCTGCATTACTACGCTCACTCTGCGGATCAGAGTCAGGTAAATGTTCCGTTGCCCGCACCTGATCCTGTCGCATGTGCACGCGTTCTGGGTACGTGGCAGCGTACTGCCGCCGTCCTTGAGCGTGAAAGCGTTCGTGCTGCAATTCAAAGCGCTCAACCTGCTTGGGCTACGATTGACGGATATTGCCCAGCGTTCATGCACAGTGCAGATCCAAGGGATATTTGGCTCCCAATTGTCGAGAAGGCGTATGCAAAGTTGCATATGTATTACCAGAGCTTATATGGAGGGTTACCTGCTCACTCTCTGGAGGTGTATGGCAACGGTCTCGTCAATCAAATCTTCCTAAAGGGCTACTCGGCAGGTGGGAGGGGGCGAGGAAGTAGTGCATCTTTAGGTAAGTGGATGAACGCCAAAGATGACCCCACCTCCTCTGCCGTTGATAATCAAAATACGGAAGCTTTGTGGGCAACTATCACGCGTCACTGCCAAGATGGTGCAACAATGCTGGCTGTAACCTCTGACTCTCCAGCAGCGCCGGCTGAGCCAGTAAACGTAACTACGGCCGAGACGACGGCTACATTTGGCTTCACGCAGCTTGACAGTGATGGTGCGTTGTCATCAAAGGATCCCTTCGCATATCTCTTGAATGACACTAGGATTGAACGTAGACAAGATGTACGACGAGAGTCTATGTCCCAGGATGAAACGCGCTCCGTGAGTAGCATCATCGAGCGTTCGCTCTCCGCCTGGAGAAAAGTACTCGGAATCAAGGATGACAGTAACATCCTTCCATTGTCCAATCTTGGTTCGACTGACTTCAGTGATTTCCCGGATCTTGGTATCGGCCATGCACTCACCCATCAACTTGCTGACTATATTCCGTCAGATGCCCAAGTGGATCCTGCACGCGCGCGGCTCTACTCAATGATCCCCGCCATTGTTTTGGGCCAGTATGGAGCGGTGGATCAGTCCCGAACAGCTAATGCTCTTCTAACGGATCCTTCCGCGCGCGACTCTGCCAGCCTCACTCAAGGGACACCCCCAGGCCGCTTCGCGGGCGGACGACCCACTCGGAAATCCCGCAGAGACTTGGACAGCCGACTCGCCATTATCGCGTCTGTATCTCGAGTTCCACCACTCTTGAACGCCTCGGCAGCAATGACTGATATTGAACTCGCGGCTGGATCGTATTTAAACGCAGTCTTTATGACCGATCGCGGGTCGAACACATCAGAACGTGAAGGTGCGGATCAGAGTGAGGAAGATTCAGCGCACGTCGACCATCGGCTGTTTAGTACAAGAACCAGACCGACTCCGACTCACGCTAACCTTCTGCGACCTTTCTCAGCCCTTTGGTTGCAAGCAGCGCGACAGCGCAGATTCGGCTCAATGACGTGTTCCACTGTCCCACCAACCTCCACCCGTCCCTGCTTATTTAGCCCCTTTGCTTTCGTCATCCTGGATGCCGTATCGATTCTTGACACTCATCTTCTCAGGCTGCGCAGCTGTGGACGTGTGCCAGTTGCATGGACCGGTGCATGGAACGCAAATGATTCGCAACACTGGACTCGGCTGTATAAATCACGCGTCCCCCCCGAACGTCACGTTGATGGTTCTTTCTGGATAAGTTTCCACGACTTCTTGCTCCACTTTGGACAACTTTATGTTAGCATACCAAGGACGAACTGGATTGTACGCTCTCACGTTGCCACATGGTCTGGAGACGCCACAAAAGGGATTACTAGCTGCCCGTATGGACCTCAATTCACGTTCGCACTGCCTGGACTACAGCGCATGGCAATACGCATTGGACGCAGCAATGCAACACGAGAGCTCCTTTCCCAGGAGTCAGAATCAGGTGCTACTCTGCAAGAGCACCACATCGCCGACTGGATTAGCACTGAAGAGGCCATACTACTCCGTAGACCAGTTGCGCGAACCTTCAGATTTAATCTTCAGGGTCGTGATAGCGTTGAAGATTTAATTCGTGCAGCCAATAGTATGGACAAGCCTTTGACCCCCTTAGCATCCGCAGCATCTGAGCAGAGTCCAAGTCTTCCCGTTGATGTAAGTCGTGTGGATGCACCAGCGATTATTGAGGATGCACTCGTGCTGCAACCTCAAAGTTCGAGCTACCTATGGGAGAGGCTCGTTGCAACTGAAATCACTGCAAAGCTTCTGACGATACCCGATAGTGCCAAGGCACACTTGCTTCGCGGTAATTATGATCGCATGGGCGCATCGCAAGGGAATTCAATTGAGAGTCCAGCAGCGAGCACATCCACGACTCTAGCAAGGTTTGATGTGGCGGATGATGACGAAAAGGAGCTTGAGAGCAAGACGGCTGCCATGGATGCCGAGCGAATCGCGGCTTTGCTGAGCCAAGCCGACGACCCTACGGAAATTCTGAGTACCAAGAGTCGGAACCAGTTGCATGCAATGCGAACATGGCTGCTACGTCAGCGACAAATGGTCTTTATCGAAGTTCGACAGTTTGCCCCACCTGGAGTTGCTGATTGGCAATGGCCGGAGATAACTTTCTTCGTTCTAGAACTGAATGGTAATCGTTTATCGAGCCTTAATCAGCTTGTTCAAGCTCAAGGTCCAGCGAAGGAGGGCTTTGCGCCTGTCGAGTCGATTCACGCTGTGTTCTATCCGGCGTTTGGCACCATGTACACCATCGTTCCCGCATTTTTGAGGCCACTGCCATGCCCTGTCCAAGTACAAGTCACTGTGAGCTCACGCGGAACTTTCCACTTCCAGCCGCTTCTGGATAACGCATTCCTTTCGGGGGCTGCCATAGCCCAAGGAATTCCAGATCACTCGACTTACTCGACTTCGGACTCTCGACAGGTCCCTTTCCAAAATCATCGTTCTGCTCACATCGGTGCAGCTGAGATCCATCTATGAAACTCGCTCACGCACTTCGATTACATCCTGTTCCCTATGTACAGCTTCAGCCCCAAAATACATATACATATAAACAGTGTCCTTAGATAATCCCCTCTACAGATTCCAACCAGGATTTTGATCAATTATTCACATCTGTATTGCATGCTATTGACTGTCGAAACCAAGTTCAACATGCAACTTATGCACTGAGAGCTTGCTCGATCTGAGACATAGTGTCCTCAACTGTGTAGTGGACATCGGTAGCAGGAGCCTCTGCAGGGATCAACTTGGGGATGGTGGGAAGGGTGAGGTCCAGCTCGTATTTTGCGGGGCGCTCAACAGCCTTCTTGGCAGCAGCGACTTCCTCGGCGAGTGCAGCACCTGCCATAGCGTTGATGTCCTGAGCGAGGCGCTCGGATTCAGCGGTGTCCTCAGAGAAGGGGAGGTCATCAATGGGAGAGGGCTTGAGGTCGAAGGTAGTGGCAGCGCCCTCAACAAGAGCGCCCTCCTCGGTTTCAGCCTCTGCCTCAGTCTCGGCTTCAGCCTCAGCCTCAGCCTCAGCCTCAGTCTCGGTCTCAGCCTCAGCCTCGGTTTCAGCCTCAGTCTCGGTCTCAGCCTCAGCTTCGGTCTCAGCCTCGGTCTCAACCTCGGCCTCAGCTTCAGTCTCGGTCTCGACAAGAGCCTTCTTGGCAGCAGGGGCAGCAGGAGCTGCAGGCTTAGCAGCAGGCTTGAGAACCTCCTGGCACTTCTTGGAAGCAACAGCCTTCTCAGCGCGCTTGCACTTGGCGTCGGTCAACTTCTTGGCCTTGCACTCCTCGACCTTCTTCTGAGCCCGGGGGCATGCAACCTTGAAGTCAATAGCCTTCTTCTCCTTCTTGATGGCCTTCTTGGCAGTCTTGGCAGCTTTCTTAGCCTTCTTCTCAGCCTTCTTGGCCTTCTTCTCGACCTTCTTAGCCTTCTTCTCAGCCTTCTTTTCAGCGGCCTTGACCTTAGCAGCCTTCTTGGCAGCCTTAGCGATCTTCTTGGGATCACCCGACTTCTTAGCCTTCTCGAGCTGCTTGGCTGCCTTCTTAGCCTTCTCAGCAAGCTTGGCGACCTTCTTCTCGGCCTTCTTGGCCTTCTTCTCAGCCTTGAGAGCCTTCTTCTCCTTAGCGATTGCCTTCTCTTCCTTCTTGACAGCCTTCTGAGCTACGGCGAGAGCCTTGGCATCACCGCTGGCCTTAGCAGCAGCAACTGCTGCCTTGGCCTCCTTGAGCTTCTTGGCATCCTTGGCAACCTTCTTCTTGAGCTTCTCAATGTGCTTCTCAGCCTTCGCGAGCTTCTTCTCGGCTTTCTTCTCAGCCTTTGCGAGCTTCTTAATGGAGGCGTTGGGGGTCTTGGGAGCTTCCTTTGCAGCAGGAGCCTTCTTGTCCGCCTTTGCAGCGAGCTTAGCGACAAGAGCCTCAAGCTTGGCAAGGCGGTCGGCGAGGGAGGCCTGAGCAGCCGCATTAGTGGGCTTGGCAACATTTGCAGTTGCGTTAGCAGCAGCGGCGGGAGCGGCAGGAACAGGAGCCTTGGGTGCGACACCAAGCTTCTTAGCCTTCTTCTCCTCGATCACGGCCTTCTTTGCGTCAGCAGCAGCCTTCTTTGCCTTCTCAATGGCAGCCTTGGCAGCAGCCTTGTCAGCCTCCTGCTTCTTGACTGCAGCATCAGCAAGATCCTTGAGGGTCTTGTTCTTAGGGTCTGCAGCAGCAGAAGCAAGCGCCTTCTTGGCGGCTTCGGCAGAGGTCTTAGCGTTAGCAACAGCCTTCTTAGCAGCAGCCTTGGCATCGAGAGCGGCCTTGACGACGGCCTGGACGGCAGGAGAAGCAGTCTTCTTCAAAGCCTTCTCGAGCTTCTTGTCAACCTTGTCGAGCTTGGTAACCTGCTTGAGCTCCTTCTTGACGGCATCAGCAGCCTTGCTGGAGAGCTGGAGCGACTTCTTGCCGTTCTTGACAGCCTTGGGTGCGCGAGGCTTCTTGCCAGTGAGGCGGCTGTAAGCCTGAGTGTTCAAAGCACGGGCAACAATCTGACGCTCAGCAATGGTAGCACGAGCGAGCTTGTTCAAGAGGTTCTCGACCTTGGTAGCGAGGCGGAGAACGGAGTCACCACGGCCGCGGACGTAGTCACGGAGGTTGTGGCGAGCATCGTAGACACCACCAGCAACGACACGAATAACAGCAGGGTGGGGAGCAGAAACACCATCACCCATTAGAGTGCGAACGTTGGTCCAGACAGCATTAGGATCGCGGGGACGAGGAGCGACAGAGCCCATCTCGGTCTTGAAAGTCTCTGAGTAGACCGGTGAGGGGATGAAAGCAGGGCGAGCATAAGCGTCCATAAGGGGCTCAGCCTCCTCCTCAGCATCTGCCTCAGCCTCGGCCTGCTCACGAGCGAGTGCACGCTCCTCAGCAGTAGCCTCCATAGCCTCCTCGACGAGAGCAATCTTGTCCTCAAGGCTGGCAACGTGCTCGGCGTGCTCAGCATTGGCCTTGTCAAGAGCATTGGCAAGGACACGGGAAGAGCGGACGAACTTGAAGACCTTGGGAATGCCGTGCTCAGCAGCAAGCTCGTGGTGCTCAGCAACCTCACCGAATTGCTCAGCCGCGGGGGTGATCTCCTCATCGACCGAGATCAAGAAGGTGTGGGCATCCGAACCCTGCTCAGCACCGAGAGCGGCAGCGAGATCTGCACCCATGGTAGCGAGCTGGTTGCGCGCGGTGACGTGCTGATCAATAACAGTGTGGTACATGTCAGAAACAGCGGCAGTAAGAGTAGCCCAGGCCTCCTCACGAGCAGCCTGCTGGAGTTGCTCAGCCTCCTCGAAGGTCATGGGAGTGATGACATCCTCGACCTGGAGGAAGGTGGGCACAGGCTCAGGCTTGTTGGGAGTGTAGGCGGGGATCACTGGGGTAGTGACAGGAGTAGGTGCTGCAGGCGGAGGGGGTGGGGGAGCCACAACGCCAGGCATGATGACGGGCTCGACGGTGTAAGCAGCCTTCTCCTCAGCAGGGATCTGAGGCACAGCACCGGCGACGTATTCCTTGCCAATGATCTTGGCGGGCTTACCACGGGTAGTCCTGTTGCGGCGGCCGACAGGGACAGGGTGGAGGCCGAGGTAGCCGAAGGTGTCCTGCGAGCGGAGGTACTCCTGATACTGAAGAGGCTCTGTGTCCTTGTCAGGAATGCCAAGGATCTGGACAGGCTTGAGCTTGGCAAGATCCTCAGGGGTGAGAGGCTGCACAAGGGTCGAACCCGTATCATTTGCAGGGAGCAAGGGGTTCACGGGTGCAGGAGGCAGGATGACTGCAGGCACCAGCTTGGTCGCAGGAGTGAGCTTCGAGTTGAGAAGCTGGACGACCTTGGATGCCGTCTCGTTCATCGTGCGCTCCTCCTGACGTGCCTTGCGGATAGCATCAAGCACACCAACTGTTTGCATGCCACTCTTGAGCTTATTCGCCGTCTTGGTCGTGGGCACAGGGTACAAGCCCTGAGCAACGAAGGGGCCAGCCGTATCGTTGAGCGGCACTGGCGCAACGACATTAATCTGCTTGACATACCAGAGGTTGTCGCCCTCGGCGAGGAGAGCAAGATCAGCAGCGGTCTGCAGATCAGCGCGTGACGTCTGTTGGGGGGGTAGGCGGGACGTGACATACCATTGGGATGAGAACAAGTCAGGGAGAGGGTCAACTTTGGCAGTGGTTTTGCCCCACACCCAGGGACCGGGCAGAGCTAGTCCCCGCGGGAGCAGCTCCGTGAGGAGATGTAGAAGCGATGCAGAGGACAGCTATGACCCGCCCAGTGTGTGTAAGGTATGCAAACCTGGTTCAAGGGGTTAAAAGAGGTTTTCACCACTTGACAATTTCAACTTTGACGTGCAATATCTCATGTTAGAAGCCGTGTTGTGTTAATTTAACATACCAGTTCAACAGTTGTAGCATTGATAAATCCTACAAATGCCAGAGCGACGATCAACACAACGCTAGTAATGCGCTGCATCTTCGTTATCTATCGACTAGATATCGTCAACCAAGTTCCCCTCTGGGGTGAAAAGTTCCAAACGGGTTCCAGGTTTGGAACCGGGTTCCAAAAAAGTTCCAAAAGGGTTCCAAACTCGGCCAGCCCGCCCTCCACCCCAACTCGCAAAATGTTGCTGATGCAGGTCCAGCCTTGTCCCGTCCATCCGCTGCGCCCACTTTTACTTCGACCGAAAAATTCGCGAGAACCGAGCGAGAGTGAAGTCAGTGCAAAAAGGGTAGTAAGCGCGTCTACTAGACACTCGACACGTGTGCTTCACCCCAGTGACCTTACTGTCATGAAGAACCGACTGATTCAAACCATTCTGGTAATTGCTACCTTCGTGGCACTTACCCATGCATCGCTTCAGGGATGCGTTGTTGCTCCAAAGACTCCATTACTCGCAGAGGGACCCCAACCAGACTACTCACGCATGAAGGCTGCGGATGCTGTGGACTGGCGCGACAAGGCGGCGCTCATTCAGCACGGTAATCAGCATCTCCCGCAGTGGTGCGGCTCCTGCTGGGCACATGGTACGTAAGTTTGACTTCCTGAAGACGAAGGGCGTTATCTACAGACTCGAGACGAAGGTGACGACAGAGGGCTGGGTAGCACCTCGGTGAGGTTGCATCCACTGCTGATGCGCGCTAAGTGCGAGCCATGCTCTCTTCGACTCAGCTGCGCCTGATTTGAATGGAACACCAGCATGTCTGCCTAACTATCCAAACGAAAACCAAATCGTCTGCTCTGCTCGCTCGCTTACCTCGGATACTGAAATTCCTGATCCCTTGTATGTTCGCTCTAGCCACCACCGCAATGGTTTCGGATCGCTTCCGTATCCATCTCCCTGACCGAATGAAGTTTACTCGTCTGTCTGTTCAGGCGCTCCTCAACTGTGGTGTCGAATTTGGCATTGGTTCGTGCTCCGGAGGCAGCTGGGAGAAGGCGCTTACTTTCATGTACAACAACTACCTCGTCGATGAGACCTGCATGCCTACCATGGGCCTCGATCGTTCTGTTAACCACCTCACCACCTGCCTCGACCACATGTGTCGTGATTGCGATGTCTATGGCAACTGCACCAGCGTCAAGAACTACGAGCGCTACCAGATCTACAGCTGGGGCTATGTTAAGGGTGCTGAGAACATGACCAAGGAGATTTCTAACCGCGGCCCCATCGTCTGCTACATTTATTCTCACACTCCCCAGTACCTCAACTACAAGGGTGGCATCATCGACGACGACACTCAGCTTCCCCCTGACCTCTGGACCCATGTCGTCGAGGTTGTCGGCTACGGCACTGAGGCGGGCAAGGACTACTGGATTGTCCGGAACAGCTTCGGTACTCGATGGGGTGAAGGCGGCTTCTTCAGGATAGTGCGCGGAAAGAACCAGCTCAATATTGAGAGCAACTGCGGCTGGGCCGAACCTTCCAAGTGAGCAGCGGGACAAGGTCTCTTCGACCTATTGTTGACCACTTGCCGTGACTTGTGATGTGGCACAGCTCACAATCTGCACGACATATCGTATTTAATTGCTGCTTATTGCTTTTATGCCGTTTATTCGTCTACCCTATTCACTTTCCAAGGGTTTGCTATTCCCTCACCATTCCGTCTCGAATTTTGTCCTCGCATAAACCTTGCCCAAACTTGGGTTTGCTAGATAGTAAAAGCGTTGATATTGCTTGTACGGCCACAGCGCGTTGTAGATACAGTGCCTTCACTTTTAATCTGTCAATCTACGGTCCCATTTAGCACCTAGCGCGGAAATTTCACCCACTCAGTACTTTGGCCCAGCGCAGGAAAGTAGCCGTTGGACACAAAATCTTCTAAGCTGGCGTTTCATCTTGGGCCTGAGAAGCACTGTTGCGTGTCGATTAATTCGTGTGATGCGGGCACCGTGCCACTGCGGCCGGATATAAATCATATGAATGTGAGGATCATCATGTAGTATATCTGCGTCTACAATTTCTATGCAGTGCACGACATGTATCCCCATGAGATCTCTTGAAACGCCACGCCAGGTCTGGACACCGGACTGGGAGTTGAGGGATACGACACATCCCCACACTAGATCTCGAGCAGACGGGCACCGGAATCATATCCTATCGCAAACTTCTAACCTCTGTACGTGTATTCCCATTTCTACCCCTCACTTTCAGACAACTAGTGCGACAAGCGCTACAGATAACCCGGCTCAAGGCTGTCGATCTCGGCACGGTTAGACCAACTAAGCGACCCGGAAGCGACACACCCACACCGTATTTCGACGCAACAAAGCACATTATTTGCCCCACTAGGCACACACACCCACCTCAACATGAGTACCGTTGATTTGAGCGCTCTTGCCGACCAGGCTAAGAAGGAACTCAACGTGGAGTGGGACGTTATTGGTCTCACTCCAGAGGAACGCCAGGCCGAACTCGAGGCCCTCGCCAGTGAGGTTCGCGCTGTTTACATTAATCGCGTTCAGAAGGAGCAGGCTCTCAAGCAGTCCATGAAGGATGACATCGTTCGCATGACAAGTGAAATCAATGCGATCCGCGTACGTTTGGAGAACTTTGAGGTCTTCTCCGCACCCTCAGGCTGCCTGCGCCCCTCCTTCGAGGCAACTAAGGCTGAGCTTGCTCATCAGACTGCCTTGAAGGACGCTCGTGAGGCTGAGATCAAGACGCTCCTTGATCAGCTTCACGGCCTCTGGCGCCGCCTTGGTGCTCCCTTCAAGCCCGGCTTCGAGGGTCTCACCAACGATATCACCCAGTCCAAGTTGGCTGCAATCCAGGAGGAGATCAAGACGGCTTCCACCGAGACTGCACGCCGTGAGGAGGCCGTCGCTCTCCTTTGCAATGAGATTGCGGAGCAGATTGAGGAGCTCAAACTTGAGGAGGAGGGCACCGAAGACCCAGACTCCGAAGAGGGCAAGGCCATCACCGCCTCTGGTTTGGCTGGTCCTGACATCGCAACTGTCTTGACTCGCACCACCCTCGATGACTTCGACAAGAAGATCCTCGCTCGTGACGTAGCATCGATCGGTATTGACACCGAAACCATTGCACGTCTTCGCAAGCGCACAGACGTCCTCGCACAGATGCGTGACGAGCGTGACGCCAACCTTCGTGTCATGGCAAACGAGATCACGCGCCTCTGGGTTCGCCTCGCAGTGCCCGTTCAGGAGCAACAGAACTGGATCTATCTCCACAAGGGTCTCTCCATCCGCTCGCTGCGCAGCTGCCAGAAGGAGCTCATTCGCTTGAAGATTCTCAAGGCTCAGAGCCTCGAGAAGCTCATCGGTCATGCTCGCAAGCGCATTACCGAGCTCTGGGACGAGCTTCAGTATTCCGAGGCAGATCGCGCCGCTTTCGCTCCCTTCTATGTCGAGACCGCGAGTGACGCTCTCCTGGATCAGCACGAAGAGGAGATCAAGGCTCTTGAGGCTAAAGCGGAGGCCATGCGTCCACTTCTTGCTCTTGTTGCTAAGCGTGCTCAGCTCAAGGAAGAGGAGGCCGAGTACAAGGCGTCTCTCCAGGATCCCAACCGATTCCGCATTCCTGGTCGTCTCATTCAGGAAGAGAAGACCCGCAAGCGCCTCGAAAAGCTCATTCCCAAGGCCGATCGCGAGTTGCGCGAGAAGATTGCAGAGTGGGAGGCTCAGTACAGCGAGTTCCGCATCGGGGGTGTCCGCTACCTCGATGCTATGGACAATGAGATCCTTGAGGAGCAGATGCGCAAGGAGGAGGAGCGCCAGGCACGTGAGCGAGAAAAGAATCTTCGCAAGGCCGCTGCTCAGGGTCTTACCAGCACCATGCCACTTCGTCCCTCCACTGCCACACGACACTCGGTCAATATCGCGCACGGTGATGCCAAGCTGAGTTCGACCGGTACCCTCAAGCGTACTGGTACCCAGGACGCTGCTGCCGCAGCTGCTGCCGCCTCTTCACGACCGATCAAGCAGTCCGTTGTTGGAACGGAGAATCACTAAGCAATTGTCATCGTCCGTCTATAGCTCCTTTCATTGCAAGACTATCGCTATGTACAAACCCCTCTCAATGAACATGCGTGAGAGGCACGTCTCCTACACAGATTGTCTCTGCTGAGGATTCTCGCACGCATGCTAATGTACCACGAACTATTCGACCAATACATAGAGTTTCATCGATTGATCCGCACACTATCCCTTCCCCCGCGTGCCACAGTCCAGCTACCTTGCCCAGTCCAAAATTCGAATTTCCAGCCCAAGCTGTCCAAAAGTGCGAATGGAGTACAATTCTCGGGGTGTTGAAACCGGGTATTGGCGGAGCACGGAGAGAGAGATGAGAGCAGTGTCCGTTGCTCAACGTGCTATGAGGCGGTTTGCCCCACTCCAACGTTGGATGTCAGGTCAGGCTCAGGCTGTAAATGTAGATTTACAAGTACCGAAGACCGAAACAACCTCTGGGGCCCCTAGAAATGTTGATTTACGCACGAGCAAGCAACCCACCCTCGCCGAGTCATGGAGCAAGATCAGGATGGTTGCGGGCCAACTTCCCATCGCGCCTCCTGTCCTGGCCGGTGACGCATCTTCGCGAGAAATCGAGGTCATCTCCAACTTCGTCTGCCGAGGTTGGGTCCGCTCGGTCCGCACCCAGCGCGACTTTGTGTTCCTTATGGTGAGTGATGGCACCACAGCAACGCATCTTCAGGTTGTATACGGTGGACCCGACTGTACAGAATTGGAGAAGGTGAAGAAACTCACTCTAGGGTCCAGTTTGGTCGCCCAAGGCACGCTCATTCGAAACGAACGAAATCCACCCACCACGCTGGACGGATATGAGCTGCGAGCGACAAAGATAGATATTATCAGCACATGCCCATCGGTTCCGTCTAAGGTTACCGTGACGGTCCCAAGTGCGAACGCTTCAAGTGAACACATAGCAAATGAGAACACGCCAGGAGCAGCCAAGCCTCAACCGCAGAAGAAAGTGACGCTAAACTTCCAGGGCTATCCACTCCAGAAGAAGTACATGTCGCCCGAATTCCTGAGGACTATTCCTCAGCACCGGTTGCGCACCAACCTTTACAGTGCAATCCTTCGTGTGCGTAGTGAGTCGACATACCTTTTCCATCAATTTTTCCGACAAGAAGGCTTTCATGCGATTCACGCGCCGATCATCACACCCCTGGACTGTGAAGGCGCGGGGGAGCTTTTTGAGGTCCTACCAGCATCCACCCTAGCTCCCTTGCACAAGCTTCAGAAGCAGACAAAGAAGAATTCACCTGATTCCGAAATCGACTCGAAGATCAGCGCTCTGAACAAGCCTCTAGCCGAGTACTTCGGCTCTCGAGCATACCTCTCTGTGTCGGGTCAGCTGTATGCTGAGATCGCGGCTGCAGCTGTTCCCCGTGTTTACACGTTCGGTCCCACATTCAGGGCTGAGAATAGCAACACGACGCGTCATTTGTCTGAGTTCTGGATGCTGGAACCCGAAATCGCCTTCTGTGATTTAACTACACTTTGCGACTATGTGGAAGACTCGATTCAGTTCGTGACTCAACAGCTGCTTCAAAGCTGTCTGGCTGACTTTGAGAAGCTCGAGGCGCTAGGTGCAGCGCAAGCCGGACACGTGGACAACCTGAGGTTGCTCGCGTCCTCCAAATTCGCCAGGATTACATATACCGAGGCTGTGGAGATCTTGCAGCGAGCGTTTACCGAGCAACAGCAAAGAATGCAGGCTGGCACCCCGAGTGAAAACAAGGATCAGCCACTCCCCTATGATGCGCCACCCGTTTGGGGCGACTCGCTTAGCAGCCTGCACGAGAAGTACTTAGCGGATTACTACTTTGCTAAACCTGTGTTCGTGACAGACTACCCGGCTTCTATCAAGCCTTTCTATATGAAGGTGAACCGAAACTGCGAGGAAGGCAAGGCCACTGTCGCATGTATGGATCTCCTCGTGCCTGGTGTTGGTGAATTGTGTGGTGGAAGCCAGAGAGAAGACGACATTGATACGCTGCTTATGCGAATGCTAGAGTCGGGCATGAAGGTGGATGACTACAAGTGGTATCTGGAGCTTCGAAGGTTTGGGGGCGTCCCTCACGCAGGTTGGGGCATGGGGTTCGAGAGGTACATCAAATACGTTTGCGGTTTGATTAATATCCGTGACACCGTTCTCGCTCCAAGAGCACCAGACACGTTGGAAATCTAGGCCCTTAGAGTGTCTGTGCGTGCTTCAACCAATGGTAAAACAATGATGATTACATTAGTGTTTATGTACAGTTTCTTTTTGACCAAATACACAGTCGAATATGCTTCTCGTGATACTATTCATGACCCCATAGTCTAGAGGACCTGTGTTAAGAGGCTGCGCCAATAGCTGACGAGCACACCTAAAGGCGTAGCTTAGATTGGAATCTGGCTCGATCAGGTTGGCTAAGACTTTGACCCACATCCGGGCTGGCTCAGGTTTCACGCAGAAGCTGACTAGTGTATCAATCGTGATTCCCTGGCTCAGCTCGAAGTTGATCTTGCGAACAAGCCCTTCTAGGGTATCATACCAACGATCGCTCTGCTGAATTTCAACATTTTTTGTCATACCGCATATGCAACTGAACAGAATGAGCGCCGCAGTAGGGAGTAGGTCGCTTTGGTAAGCATAGCCGAGTCTTTCTTCTTCGGACACGCTTTTAGCTTCAACCAGCTCCGCCACACTTCTACCTTGTCTCATGCCGACGAGCGGGATCAGCCACGTTGCTGCTGGTACTTTGTCTGCCCGGCTCGGTTGAAAATGCTTCCGGACGAATTCGGTGGCGCCCGACTTTACGAAAACACAATCAGAAGGGCGATCCCATGACGTTATGAAACGGTATGGATGACATGTCCCCGTGGATGACCATTGTGATTGGAGTCGGATGGGCTCTTGTAGTGCGTGACGTGCCAGGTCACGCCAATTCCATTGAGCTTTCACTGCCTGCTCGTGAGGATGGAACGTTCCTCGCAATTGGTGGAGCTTGGATATGGGGGTTGACGTCATAGCGGTATTTACAAGAGAAAAGTAATGCAAGAGGAGGTTTACGGCCTCATACTGCGTGAGATGTAGTCCTGATCCCATGGTGTCTCTTAAACTCTCTAGGAATGTCGAATACCACATATTGTCCTTTTCAGACGTCAGTTCAATTATTAAATCCATGTCATTGACGTGTTTGTAGCTATTAGGACATGAGCGAGCGAGTGAGCCGAATACGACGACACGGTTTGGTGAGAGTCCACATCGTTGAAGAGTGACCCGAAGTTGCTTCAGATGATGCAGACGGAGGGGAAGAGGGCACTGGGGCGGAAGAGCTTCAACTAGCTGGGGTGGAACGCCGAACAGATCGATTAGATCCGCGTATTGCGCTAGTAACGGGAATGCTACCGTCACTTCGTCGAGCCCTAGCACGTTCTGCATTTGTTCGAGCGCTGCCAGCACGTCGTACCTACGAGCGTTCCGAGTCGAATATTGAACCGAATTGACGTCACTATCAAAGGTCAGTCGCGCGAGCGATTGATCCTTACCTCTCGTCAAATTGGTAAAGAGATCCTCGAGTGTGATATTGACCTCATCTTCATCTGCTTTCACCTTGCTTGCAGAGCCCAAGTGAGAGTCGCTTAAATTGGCTGGTGTCTTGGTCTCAGGCTGTTCAGGTAGAAATGCTGGTTCCGTTGATGTAGGACTCAGCACGGCTTTATAAAGCAGACACAGTGCTCGACGAATCTCCCGTTCAAGGACCGATGTCGCTGAAGTGGTTGAGCCATGAAGTACATGGTCGATCAATTCGGCGACTTGCGTCGTCACATACCTCGATGAGTGAGTAAGAGCGTCGTCCGAGTACATGGCTGCAAGTTCGCGGATCTCTTGTGCTAGACGGGTTAAGACGGCATGTTCCCATGAGTCTTCTGCAAGTCCTTCGGCCACACCAGGCAGTAACCTAAAGCTTTGGACTATTTCGTGATCAGCGACAATCCTCGACAGCATGTCAGCTGATAAGGTTGCACGAAATTTGCCAACGCGTGAGCTATGAGCGAGAGCAATGATCAGCGAGTCTATCAGTGCAAAGTGGTTAGCAGGATCGCCGTAGTTCGACCGTACAGTATTCAGCTTGAGAGATACCCCAACCTCCAGTGGCCATGCGTTAAATCGTGTGATCTTAGTCGATTCTACTGATTCTTCGTCATCGGTATCGCCCCCCTGCTGGATCAATGAGGCTGGAGGAAGAAGAGGATAATAAGAAGTCGCAGGTGGAGCGTACAAGTACTGGCTTGCGATCCGGAGAGAAGATCTTAGTCGTCTCAACGTCGCTGAAGAAAACTTTGCGGTCTGTCCCAGAGCCGCGTACGCAAACAAGGAATGCGCAATGCCCGTCTCCAGATGACTCAAGTGCTGCGGATTACTGAGGACAGAATGGCGAATGAGGGAAGCTATGCGGAGCAAAACGATCCCACTAACAAGGAGCACCTCGGCAAACACTTTGCCTTCGGCGTCGGCGTACAGCTCAAGAAATTCTCTGCAGAAGTTCAAGGCGCGATCAAACTCCTGGATGTCACACTCATTGCGCTTGTTGTCGCTGGCTGACGATGTCGAGCTTGACGAAAGTGTAGGCGTTATTGAGGTTAGCAAGCTCAATGAGTCCATAAATAGCCGTGAAGAAGCGTTCATAAGAAGTTCTGTTTCGTTAGCACTGGGAGAACTCTTGATGCGAGGGGGGAGTCTAAGAAACGTAAACGATGATTGCCCAGGTAGCAGAACGGGGATTCTTACGAGTGATCGAAGCAGAATATGCCCCAGTGATCCAAAGAAAGTAGCGAGTATCGGAGTAGGACTCGACTGTGGGGTAGTTGTTCGAAGCTCGAAGTGTGTCGCGGACAGAACGGTCCAAGAGGCATAGCTAGACTGGAAAAAGAGAGCTGAGCCTAAGCTATCCAGACATTTCATGAATGGGGGATCAAGATTCGTAGGTTGATCTGCACCCAGCTCGAGCTCTAGGGTTGCCGTCTTCGTCGCAATTCGGATCTGCCAGTTCGACTCGGGTAAACTCTTGGCTTTGCCTTCAGGCATTGTTGTCAAGTCAAGACGGGTATAGAGCGCCGGCGAGACTGGAATCACTGCTAATGCAGGCGATACGGTTGGCAACCTGTTGAGCTCGCCAGTCTCGCATAGGTTGGTTGGGAAGCAGAGATATGTGACCGCTGCGTACATTGTAGTCAAGTTGAAAGGTTGACAAGTCAATATATCAGTCTGCGGTTTGCTTGGCGACATCACTGCATGAGGCAGTCTGAGATGCGCCAGTAACCAGTCCATTGCATGTGAAAAGCCCACCACAACATTCGAAACGGTCACAGGCTGACCAGGCGACTGTGTTGAGACCTCGTTGCTCAGACCTTGAAGGGCTCGAGCCCAGGCACCTTCAGGTGCATCCATCCACACAGATAACCGGCTAGCATACTCGCTGGCAATGTCTACTAAGCAATCCCGCATGTACTCTCGACACGATTCATTCAGGAACTGCTCCAGATGCGGAGGGGTTGGGCGGTTGGCGTGTGACTGGAATACTCTGGCTTGCCATTGCGAAAGAATCGAGCAGATCTCGACGAAGCGAACGACAGCCATGTCCTTTCTTGGTTCGCTAGACGTCTTCACCCCGTGATCCACCTGCGTGGGCTCTGGACTCGTCACTGCCACTAAGGCTGACTCTGCCCAATAGATGAGCTGCTCGAGGACTCGCTGGAAAACGAGCATGTGTGCAGCATCCGCATGAGGATTGCCAGATTGGAGCTGGGTAGCTAGCCAGGCGGGGCCATCGTGTCCGACACCATTGATTATTTCGAGTGGACCGGGTAAACTGAGCCTGGAGCACAGCTGTGGTACGTCTTGCTCAAGCTGAGCGGCGACCTCTCGAATGTGTACGCAGACTAGCGGGGTTGCAACGAGGGTGTCATCCTGCAGTTCTACCCAGGCCCGCGCGGGTGTGGTTTCTGGATCATCTTCAGAGCTGCTCATGTCATCCTGTTGGCTTTACCAAAGAACTAGAGAATGAGAATCTAAATCCCATTTCACCGTTGCTCGATTGTAGGTTGGGAGTGTTGCCGCTGGCGCAACTTGCATCCGATATTACAGAACACAACATCGGTCCGAGCTAAAGCCGTGTTTGGCCCCATATTGCAGGATCTCGTGAAGACTTCCTCAACCGACGGTCAAGACCGATTGCTCGCACACGGGCCTACTTAGGTCGAGATGGAACGAGCCGGATCCGAGCGGTTGGAGCAGGCGGGGGGACCGCCGGCAAGCAGGCCAGCATCAGCCCCGTCCGGGGCCACCGCTCCGACGACCCCGGTTCCCAGCTCGCCTCTAGCCTCGGCAGAGAGAAGCCCCACCCAGAGTCCACGGCCCAGTTTCGAGCCAAGTGAGAGAGCACATGACGGCTTCAACATGCCAATACTACCTCCCACATGGCCGGCCGGTGGTGTCGGACGAGCTACAGCGGCAGCAGCTCTATCAGCGAGTGGGTTGCCACCCATTCCTGACCCACAGCTTTTACAGCGGGTCCAGATGAGCGCTGCAACCAAGGAGGGCCCAATGTCGCCGCCTGGCTCTCCGATGGCAAGACCGATGAACATCATCACATCGCCCGAGCAGCTTGAGCGTGTTGCCCTGGCTGCGGCCCAGTCTTCGGTGGCTGCGTCCTTTTCCGTTTCCGGTATTACAAGAAATGATCCGACTGAGGCTGCATCTGCCGCTGTGGCCGCCGTCGTGGCTGCGGCTGCGAACGCTGCGGCAGCTGCAGCCGTGACGAGCTCAGCAGGCGTCTCCGGCGACTTGAATCAGACAGTAGCAGCGCCCACAAGTGTTGTATCATCATCCACGCCCTCTGAAACGCGAAGTCCTGCTCACTCTCACTCGCAAGCAATGCTGGAGGGATCAGCTACAGTCTCTTCTCATGACTCTGATAGTAACACGCAGCGGCCAGCTGTCAGCACGGTTGATAGATCACTGGCACCTTCACCACAAGTGAAAGTTAATGCAGCTTCGTATCCGTTGACCCCGTCTTCCAAGAGAGATCCCGGAAGCGTTGCCGACAAGGAAGCTGAGCAGCCTGCTTCCATGGGAAAGGTACCCACCAACGCTGACAGATCACAAGGTGCGAAGCACGAGGCAAAAGGGGAGAAACAGCCAAGATCCTCTCCAACTCAGATCCACTCACAGAAACTGCTGAGTGATGTTCAGGCTCGAATGATGACGCTCTCACCACGGGACCGCGAGTATCTGGGAATGAAGCGTGCACGAAAGACAATCCAGCAGTATCTGTTGGATGAAGCCGGTAGTCAAGAGATATCTCTTCGACGGCGTATCTTTGTCTCCACAAGGACGTTCTTTGTGTGTGTTCTATTTGTGATTGCTGCCTTGCTGACCGGAGAAAATGTCTTGGCATGGGTCCGAGAAGTCGCGAATGCACCCTGGTTAATTCTATATGCCATCATTACCTTCACCTTTATTGTGTTCTCTTCACCGTTTTCACATCACACCGAGGAGGGCCCGCCTTCCTACTTCAGCTTGTCTTCAATCTACACTGCTTGGCTCTTCGCTGCGACAGCTTACCATCTTCCTCTACCATGGCTGCATTCAGTGGATCTGCAGCTCTCAATTCCACTATTTATCACTGTGTCAGCCGGCACCTTTGCTTTCCTTCTTCTGTATCATCTCATCTACATGACTCTCGCGTGGTGGGCGCACTTTGCGTCGCCCTCATTTGTCAAAAGAAGCTTTGTTCCAAGACGCCACATTTCGCACGGTGTATCAATCGAAGAAATCTGGGGTTTGTTCAAGAACAGTTTGATGATCGCCCTTGCTTGCTGTCTTGTGTATGCCCACTGCGGGGACGGAGGTGGATCTTGGAAGGGGAGCTGGCAACCGCAAGTAGATGTTTCCCTAGGCACACCTGATCAAGGCACACTACTTTCGCCGCTCCCGATTGGTACGGGCAGAATCTCTATTGATCAGTCCCATGATTCTGCACATATCGTCGCTGAGAACACTAATTCCCTGGATACTTCTCATCCAAGCGAGTCATCTCTTTGGTCCTTCACACCGGTTTTCAGACTTATTGAAGATGCCAAGCTTGCATTTGACAAGATCCTTCACAGGAATGCAAAAGAGGAACACCCTTCAGCTGCAAATGCAACCGCTCCCGGCTCACATTATTCAGCCCCTGCAAGATCATCCGCTCCTAAGCCCCCTAAGCATGCAATGATGGCACTCAGGACCCAAATCTGTGCAGCATGGCTTGCGCCTCAACCAGCCCAGAGATTCCACTCCTTTTATAAGCGATTAGCATTCTTCGTCACTCCGCAGGACTTCGTAGGGGACGCCACCGACGCCAGTCTGGGCAACACAACTATGAATGTGAAGAAATCTTATCGAGCCGCAAAACTTCGATTTTTGCGTGATATAACGTCTTTTGATCGAGGAATTTGGGCAAAGCTAAAATATTTAGATCGCTCATTGGGAAAGCTTCGAGAGGCTGTTGACAATTCTCCTGCCATCAATACCCAAATGATTTATCGGGCTGTTCAACGGCTGACACGGAGTCACAATTCCCATGCCAAGAGTGACGAGCTTACTCAGTCGTTCTGGGCGACCTTCCTGAAGTTAATCCGGCAGTCATCCTGGCTGCGCCAGCTCGCAGCACAAATGAAAAATGACCTTCCCGTTGTTGTTAACGATCCCGGCGGCCGTCAGCCTGACGTGCATGAGACACCCACAGCCGGAGAGACACTAAGAGTGCTCGCGTCCCTGTTCCGAGACGAAGGCTCTGTCGAGGCATTGACCAAAACATTTATCGTTCTCACCGAAGAACTCAGAACTGCCAATCCCAGTCAGGCCGTTGTTCAGGAGGTTGCTGGAGAGGACTTAAGTCTAGTACATGCCTTACAAGCAGGCCTCGCGCGTGTGCTTGGGGCGCTGCAACTCAACGCGACCATCGACTCACTCACGGAAACACTCTTCGGGGGCGTATTGATCCAAGGGAGTGATTCATTGAGTAATCGTATCGCACTTCTCAGTAATCTGACCGATCCATTGCCCGATCAAACACATCTGCTGGAGGAATTGGATGATGCATCCAACGATGAGTTCCTCACGGTCGATGTTGAGGATGAGAACGATTTGTACATCTCACCGGTCTGGACGTTGTGGATGACACTCGTTTCAATTTATATGATCAACTACTTCTTCGAGCGATCACAGAGTTGGACTGCTGCGCTTCATGAAAGTGGTCTTGCGCTTCCAGAGCAACTCGATGAACTGGCTACGGCAACACAGTCCCTGAGCTGCTGCGACCAACATCCAGGCTCAGTCGAAACAGCGATGGATGAAACTCGCGAAGTATCAAAGCAAGGAGACGTAGCCTTGTTCGCTGATGATGGTGCATCCGCGGAGTCGTCTCATCATCAGCTGGCCCAGTCTTCAGAGGAGGTTGAGGTACTCGCAAATCTGGCCTCAGGAATTGCTCCTGTAGATGCGGCAGCGCTGCGCGTCTTGACCCCCGCCCCTACTAAGACAGTAAGTCGAGTGAAGCCCGCTACACCAGCAACGAAGCCAACCTCCGAAGAGAGCGTGAACTTGGAGGTACTTAGAACACCTGCACAGGCACAGCTGGCGCGCAGTCCTCGCCAACTTTCATTAATGCGATCGGCAAGCGCAATCACGCAACGTGAGCACGCCAAGCGCAGCATTCCCTCCACAACCGGAGCAGCACCAGCACTGGCCCACAGGCTTGGGCTGCATCTTGCCGACCCCACAGCACACAAATCTCCAGAAGTCGAAAAGCTTTTGCGTGTCGCGCGAGCAGCGGCTGTGACCGAAGCGCTTGCATCGGGACGAGCTGTACCCATGTATCTGTCGCACTCTCCCGGCGTAGCGGGCCGAAATTTATCTACCACCAAAGCATGGGTCCCTCAAGATATGCCCCCACTCTCATTAGCCTCTGGTGTTACGCCCAGTCAGCCCGATGAACCACCACCACCGCCAAGCAAGGAACAGTCTAGCTTAAATCTCACGAGCCCATTTGCCGGTCTTGAGGACTCCAATGTAAAATCAAGTAAAGCGTCCAAGACTGCGACAGCTGCTACTGAGTGTGGAGACGAAGGGTACATAGCCGATGTCGATGACAATGAAAGCCATCATGACGAAGACGAGCTTGAAAGCGTTCCCCACAAGGAAAAATCGCCGGTATCGCAGACGCCATTTGTTAGAGCTAAACATGCCATGTCACAAGTTCGCCAGAAAATTGGTACTGCTTTGAGAAGCTCCCTCCAGCAGATCGCGGGAATAGCGGGCTTTGACAATGTAAAGCACGCTGAAGAGAGTCAGGGTGAAAAAGCCTCATTGACCGATGGTGAACTGCCGGAATCGCGTACCAGCGTCCCTGGAGCTGCAAGGCGAACGCACTCTCTTTCGCGCTCGCCAGCAGGGGATATCTCGGATTCAAATCTCGAAGTTTCGCGTAGCGGGCGATTCAACTTTCTACGTCGTATCTCCAACTCTTTGCGGCGATATATGCCATTCGTACATCCACAAGTCCGTAGGCAGCCGCAATCAAGCATTGCTCCAACGATTCTGCGACGCCGATATTTCAACTCAGCTCTTGCCCGTAACGAGATACCAGCTGTTCTCAACATGTTGGAGCCTTCGTCAGGTGCACTTCCATTCAGCCAGCGTCAATCTAATGAGTGTGCTGTCCATGGTTCTCTTTCGCATCCTGAGGATGGTGTTGCCTTCCAACCTGGAGATCAGCACACTCTGTCTCAGGCTCCAGGGCTCCAACCTACGGGTGATCACACATTCATACTCAGCAGTGCCAAGCATGCGCCGCAAAGTTCTGCGAATGTCGCATTGCGTAACTCCATGCTTGCGGAAACCCGTAGTGAGGGGAATGCCTCACAAAGCCCACACATCAGACCGGGGAGGATCTTGGCTACGAATGAGTCTCCGGAGCTTCTCCCACTGGACTACGGTGTAACGACAAGTCCCGGAATCATGCGTCAGTCGTCACTTCGGCTTCGAGACATTTCCGATTCTCCCTCTATCTCTACTCGAAGCGCTAGGCGCGGCAGCAGGGCTCACGCCTATCTCCCGACTGGCCCTTCACCACGTCCTCAGCCTCTTCCACTAATGCCACAGCCCCCTTTAGCTTCGCATGGAGACGCACTTCCGGCACCTCTCCTGGAGCGAAGGCATTCACTTGGGTCGCCGGCCCTTACGTTGGCATCACTCGAGTCGTCATCTGCAAATCAGCCCGCCCATTCTGCTGTTGGTGGCCGAATGGGTCTAGCAACTGCAGATGCAACCGCGCTAGGCACCACGCCTGCCGTTTCGCGGAGTATTGCAGCCAAGCTATATGCATTACAACGAGGGCTAGTTCAACAATCACACACACTTCGGTCACTCCAGGAAGGTAGACCCTTATCGCTGCAACGATCTCAGTCGAGCATTCCTGTATCGGTCCCGATTACCCCAGCAAGTTCGCAAGCGAAGGTCGGTCACCTCCAAAGGTTCTGGCAGAGTGCAAGTCGGCTTGGTGAGAATTTGCTGGATGCAGTGACCCAGGCTTCACGACAGTTTCCGGGTCATTTCAACGAAGATGCTGCGTTTGTGCCTGGTACCCCGTCTCGGGACGAAAAGGTGCCTGCGGTGGAGGGGCCCACAGATGACGCTCTGAAGACGCAGCAAGGAACAAACCGGGCCGACGATAAGTTGTCATCGGTCGGTGTTCTAACTCATACTCGGTCTGAAACGATCAAGGGTGAAAGTTTGTACAGTGCTGTTCCTGATCCAATGGGCGCACACGAGGCCGGCGTGCCGCAACAGCAAGCTCCCCCACAGGCTCCTTCGCCACTGGGCCATCCATTTGGATCCAAGGAGAGGCTGTATTACAGATACGATCATATTGAGAGCAATCCGCGCTTCTTACCGATGGTTTCATGGTTTTCCATCACGTCATGGGACATATGGCACTCTGTATTCGACATCATTGTGTCATTCAAGCTCTTCTCTGGACGATTCGACCGACGTATCCTAGAGGCTGCAGAGTTTGCACCCGTTCCTCCTCCTTCACTGAGTAACGAAGCTGCAGGCTCACCCTTCTCGATGCTCAGCATGCATCTTTACGAACAGCAACGAATGTATCTGAGACAACTTCATGCCTACTTCCAATACCAAATTCAGCAGCAACAACTGCAGATGAACAAGATCATAAGTGATCTCCAACACAACTATATCGAGAATATGCGTGCGCTGGCTTGCGGCGAGCTCCAATCGATCACACCCCCTCCAATGCAAGTTCCGCAAATTCAAACACCGGATTTCCATCTTCCTCCGCCACCACCACTCTTCATAGACCCTGCTGCGTCTGTTAAGGACCCATCGGAGGGTGACGGAACGATGTTTAATTTTGAGACCGCAGACGAGCTATGGTTCGATTGGATGGCCGACACAGGTGACGGAGGCAACAGTACTTACTCTGTCGCCAGGATGCTTGCACAACCTATGCTAGATGTGGTTGTCACTCCAGAAAGGCGCCGTGCCCTTGGCATTCCTGCTAGTTTTTTTGAAAACAGTCCGCAGCCTGAGCAATTCATTCGCGCCCAGGAGAAGGTCCGAAAGAAGCGAGGAGAAGCGCAAGGTCACTCTGGGCCTGGTAGCTCGATGGCGCCGCATAATCCGGGTGTGGTTGAGCGAATGAAGGGTTGGGCACTCTCAGTCGCTGCGTGGATAGGAGATGTCGTGAAATGTCGTTCATCTGCGAAAGTTACAGAAGCTCTGCCTCAGATGACCGAGGACATAGATCTCTCGGATGAAGAAGAATTTGACGCTGGAGTGGACAAAGACGTTAAATTGAATCTACGTTTGCCCAGAGCCAAGCTTCTTGTCATCGGTGGCGATCTAGCCTATCCAAATCCGTCGACGGAGAGCTACAAGGATCGCTTTATTCTTCCCTTCGAATACGCGATGGCTCCGCCAGAGGGATATGACGGTGAGGCGATCGCGGTGAACAAGCCTGATCTTCCTTACGGTACAAGCAAGCTCGAAGACTATGAAGGACCCGTAGCTCTTGTTATGCCAGGAAATCATGACTGGTTCGATGGATTAGATACATACGCGAAGTTTATTCCAGGTCGGCACTGGCTGGGAGGATGGCTGCTCCCTCAAACCCGGTCATACTTTGCGGCGAAACTTGTCCACGGCTGGTGGTTATTTGCAATTGATCTCGCACTCATCGGAGATATCGATATGCATCAATTCAAGTACTTCGCAACTATCGCCGAGACGCACTTGAGGTTGACCGATCGCGTCATCGTTTGCACGCACGAACCGACGTGGGCGTTGGCTTGGTATGAGGGCTCACTTGAGCCAAGAAACCTTCTCCATTTACTGACTGTGCATCTCCGTGGACGGTGCATGCTCCGCCTTGCGGGTGACATTCACAACTACATCCGTCACTCTCACCGTGACGCGGAAACGGAGCAAATCGCCATCAAACGAAGGCGGGAGCATGAGCGTCAACGGCGAAACCATCTGAGGGCATTGGAAAAGGCACGAGAGCATCTCGCGTCGAAAGCTTCGAAAGTCTCGAAGCCACAACCGTATGAGTCAGGAAGCGAACCTCAGCAGCCGAGACGCATGTCCGAAGCTATCAATCACACTGGGATATTGACACAGCCTCCAAAGGGATTGACTGCGTCTCATACTGAATTAGACAAGATGAGCTTTGGATACGAAGACCCTGCGAAACTTCATAATGCTGATAGTGACGGCCCACAGGAGATTAGGATTGCTAGTGCACCGACGAGCGCTGAGGTGACTGATAGCGATGAAGAGGTGGAAGAGGATGATCATCTCACGAGTGACAGCAATGACAGCAACAGAGAGGCTCTGGCGGCGATTGAGGAGGAGGCTGAGGCTATCGCTGCGCAAGACGAAGAAGAGGATGCCGTAAGTCAGCTATCTTCCAGCTTCCCATTCCCAGCACATCTCGTGATCTCTGGAGGCGGTGGAGCCTTCCTGCATCCCACCCATCCGTTCTCCTTCCCGTTGCAGCATGAAGGAGGACAGATTTATCACCCTATCGCAAGCTATCCGAACGTCGTCACCTCACGCAGAATCACGTTTAAGAATATTCTCGGGTTCCGAAAGAAGAATTGGAGATTCGACGTCTTAGGAGGCTTCATGTATTTCATGGTCATCTTCTCGCTAGTGCCTCTGTGTGGGGTTTCAGAATATTTCTTGCAAGGCCCCCTTTCAATCCTACCTGAACTCTTCGCGACGGTCGCCACGGGTGAAATGACGCCAGCCACTGCTGTTTCATCCGCTGGTATGCTTAAACTGAATGCAACGGCTCATTCCAAGTGGCTCACGTTCCCTGAGACTCGCCCCGAAAAACCACGGAAGCCATTGAGTGAGAAAGAGATTGCTCAGATTGTCACGAGAGAAGTTGACGCACATCTTGTGCATCCAGTCCACACCGCAAGCTTCGTTCGAGGCAACCCTCTGTATCCACTTCACAAGCAGAATCGACGTCAAGGCCGTGCAAACCGACCACTCCTACCGCCGCAACTCTCTGACCCACGGTTTAGCAATATTACAGGAGCTCGTATCGACTTAGGCTGGATTGGTGCGAACCTTGGGCTAGGTTGGGGCTCCATCCGACCTTTGGGTTTCTTGTCCCCGCCATCGCCCAATCCATTTGCACCATTTCTTGATTACCCCAAGACGTGGAATGGCACGGCCGAGGTCCAGCCAGATGAAACGCACACGTCATTACTCAGGCACCCATTCCAGTGGATGCATCAGCGCTGGGAGGGCTTTAAGTATACTGCCATTTACCGCTTTATCTTCTTGACATTGCTCTACCTCTACCGCCACGTGTGCGTGATGTGTTCCATTATCGCATCATCCATGGTGAACCTAAACGTTTCTGCGTTCGGTATTATACTTGCGATGGTGGGCATATTTGTCTTCTGTCCGTCGACACTTCCTCCGCATCGACGAATTCTCTTGGCTATTTCGCACGGACTCGCTCATATCGTGGCAGCTCTTTCGATCTTGATTTCGATTGAGCTTGTGGCCGAGGTTTGTATTCGTGCTCGCATCTTTGCAGCAAATGGGGTTCATGCTTTGTACTACAATTACAGGAGGCAGGAAGAGCTTCTCTTCCCGGATCCTAATGGCTTCAGAAGGTTCCTTTCGGACGTCACCTTTGGATTTTACCCAGCAGTTATCAAGTGGCTCATGATGATGTTTGATGCACCAGAGTTGTACGCGGTTTCTCGTACAGTGATTTGTCGAACGGCTGGTATCACGGTGGTACTTTCACGTCTCGCATCAGCAGCATCGTTTTTGGCATTCTTTGTATATTACTGGTTATTATCGACTCCCATTGTGGCCTTTATTCTGGGGTGCTACCTTTGCGTTGGGTTGGCATTTTATAATGTTCACTGGGACGAGGGCTTCAGTTCTCTGCGTATCCCGCATTTTAAGAGCTTCCTCCGATGCAGGATCGACTCCTCTGGTGATTTGCATGTCTTTTGCATTGGCCTTGACCGAACTCCGCATCGCTGGAAGCAAGATCCGTTCTGGCGTATGACTGAGGCCGAGATTCAAAGCTACATGGATGGTAACGGTGCACCTCCGCCCGGAGCTCGTGGCGACACGCCTCACATGCCGTACATGGAGGCCCGGCCTTCTCGGTGGATTCCCAAAGATCCATCCTTTGAATACCAGCCCCAAGTCGTCGACTACTTCTGCATTCGTTTGAAGGACAGTGGCCCACAACTTGAGGCTATCCTCAAAGCTGCAACGGCGAGTGCCGCTGCACTACATGCTAGCAACTCTCAAGCCCCGACGGATGCGCCTAAATACTTTTAGGCTTTCTGCTTACTTCTACCCTCCTCCTCATCACATTAAATACATGCATAAACACTGCTATACAAGTTTATTCCGCATCACCACACGATTCCGCGCCGGTTATTCAAAAGCAAACTTAGACAGGAGTTCATCATCGGCAAAGCTATCGTCACTGATGTAGACATCATCAGTCCTACCTGCATCATGGCGTACTGGCTTCATGGTCAATCCTGACGATCCCGTCACACCCAGAAGACGGACGCAAACTGATGTTTGACTAAGGTCCACGTCATCGACATCACCTTCCTCCTGCTCATCCTCGCGGTCTTTCTGCGCATCGACATGCTCGAGACTGTCCAAGTCCGCCGTGTCATCTAACTCAACATTGAGCACAATACTGCTTTCTTCTTCGGGTTCCGGCTCAGGCTCGAGCGATGGGTTGGATTTCTGTTCAGACTCGTGTGCGGATTGCACCTGTTGAACTTCGGGTCGAGCCTTTCTGCCCTTAAGATATTCTTCAGCGTTCATGTCATCACTTACACCAACCGATACAACAGGGCTCTCCTGCACGCTGGCCGATGAAGGCGGCTGCGGGAGAGGTAGCGAAGGCTTGGAGATCGCTGATGCACTAGGGCTAGCATTCTTGGGTGGCTCAGGTAGCGGCGCATTTGGGGGGACCTTGCGCTTCCTACGCTGCTGTGGAGTAAGATACCCTATCACTGTCCCGGATGTATCGGTGATGAAGCCATCGTCCTCAACATACGCCACGGGTTGGTGAGTACGTCGGTCATAGAACGTCCGATATTTGCAGTAGGCATTCTGGAGGAGAACATCTGCGGACTGGGGTGGTGGTGGTACGTACAATGGTTTGCCATTGGCTTTAAGCTCGGGCTCAGCTGCCTCCACAATCGATGGTAACTCCACTTGAAGATTCGAGAGCAAAGCTCTAAGATTACGCATGTGAGCGACAAACTCATCCGCGCCGCGCTCAAGTCTACGCAGCTCTTGTGATGCGTCGGTCGTGTCTGGCTCCACCGGCTGAGCGATTTCCTTTGGCGGCTTCACATCCTCGGCAACGTCTAACGACGCAACCACCGGATCGATGTAGTCTTCATTAACCTCGTCTGATTCGGTGTCACCTGGTGTGGTAGGCGAGGCCTCCTCAGTGCGTCCTGAGTTCGTGCCAGGAACGGATCGCTGAGCCTTAACCTTCTCAATGAGCTGCTCCTGTTCCTCTAAGCGACTGAGCAGTGCAAGTGCTTCCGGCGGTAGGATGGTGTCTTGTGAGGTTGAAACGCTGCTTGCAGTCCGAGGCTTTGAACCCGCTGCGCTCGACGGGGTCGCTGCCTGAACAGGTGTCGCCGTTCGGGCCTTGCGATTTTCCATGTACTGCTCCCAGGCTTCAAGCAGTTCTGGATTGGGTTCAGCGATGTAAGTACCCCTTGAAGGAGGCAGCTTTTTCATCGCCACTGTCGAAACACGTGGGGATAAGATCAATGGCTCATCTGGGGTGTCGCTCGGCCTCTGGGCGGGCTTGACAGGAGGGGACCTAGATGGATCAGCGTCACTTCTGAGCTCTCTCTCCCTTACAGCAGGTGGAGAGGTCGGTGACGCATTTGCTTCAGGCTTGTCCTGCTGGTAGGCGGTAGACGGGGTGGCTGGGCTTGGAGAACGGCTATCTGCCGATGATGCTGACGACTGTACTTTGCCCCGTTCAAACTCTTCTCGCGTTGGTTCGGGCAGACCGAGTTGTCTGGCCTGCATCACAGCACGCATGTACAGTTGATCACGACGGTTCTGTGCTCGGATGAGCGCAAGCTGTTGCTCGTAGGTGAGTGCTTCATTTGGCGTCATATCTGGGGATGGCTTCGAGACACTCGCATTCGGATCCGAGTGATGGCGTTGGATGGGCGAGACGGATTGAGGAATTGACGGGGAAGCTGGTTGCACTGGAGTAGGGCTAGCAGCCGGTCTTCTTCCCTCGTAAATCATAATCCCAAAGTCACCACCTGCTGCTCCACCCCCACGAATCGGTCGCTGGAAGCGTTCTGGAGCGTCTGCATTCCTCGCATTCCATGGTTTCTCAGCCTCGCGTTGCTCCCGCTCTCGTTCACGTTGCTCGCGTTCACGTTCACGCAACTCTCGTTCTTTCTCTTGGTCCTGCTTCTCTTTCATCCAGCCACGCATTGCCGCCTCTTGAAGCGCCTCACGATTTGCATTTCGATCGCGCCTGCCTTCGAAAATCTGAATCTCCTGGCCTTGCTCACTCCACGAACTTGCTTCATTTTGCATCTTGTTGCGGAGACGTTCCTCTCGCATTTGCTTGATTGCCTCTCTCCGAGCCTGAGCTTCTTGCTCGCGCTGAGCCTGCATTTCTTGGCGTTTGCGCGCCGCTGCCGCTCGAGCCTCCATTTCTAGAAGTGCGCGTCGGCGAGCCTCAGCTTCGGCTTTCTCTTTAGCTCTTGCTCGAGCCTCAATCTCTTCGTTCTTTTTCTTCAACTCAGCAAGGTGCCTGGCGATGAGCTCTTGCTGGTCCTTAACGGCCTTCATTTCAGCAGCTTTGCGATCAATCTGCTTCTCTTCAGCCAATGAGCTTTGTGGGGGAAGAGGTGGCTTTGAGGCAGCGCCATCACCTCGATGAACTTGCCTGCCTGGTGCACCCAAATCAATGCGCGCACGAGCTCCGGGAACCACCACATTAGGCTGATTCGGTGCCAAAGTAGTCTCTACATTCGTCATACCTTCGTCAGATGCTCCATTCGCACCCTGATTCACCAGTTGTGTAATGAGTCCCTGAGGAAGTGCACGTCGAATCACTCCTCCTGCATGCAAGACAGTGTGAGAGAATTCCTCACGCAGCGCATTTGCCGAGAGGTACTTACTAATTCGGTTTCGGATCAATGGAGAAGCTAGAAGCTCGTTCACACTAGGGCGGCAAGTGGGATCTTTGTCAAGCATCTTGGCCAGCAGGAGTCTGAGGGCCCGAGAATAATGTGCTGGTGGGGGTGGTGGGTGCGAGTTGCAGATCTTTGCAAGCAGGTCCTTCATATTGTTTGCTTGAAAAGGATGATGCAGTGCGAGCAATTCATAGAGAACTACGCCTAAGGACCATATATCCGACTTGTGGTCGTACGCTGATTCTTTGCAGATCTCGGGAGACAGGTAGAATGGCGTTCCGATCATTGTGCGTGCCTTGGCACGAGTCGAGTTTAGGGACTTGGCAATACCAAAGTCACCCAATTTTGCAATGCCCGAGCCTTTCATGAGGAAAACGTTCTGTGATTTGATGTCACGGTGCAGGATCTTGCGGTCATGGAGGTGTTTTAAAGCAAGTGCCATTTGAACGAACCAGTCTAGAATTTGGTCTTCCGTAAAGTATTTGTCGGGCTGGCGTTCCTTGATTTTCGATTCAAGGTCTCCATCATCCGCGTACTGCATAACAATGTACAGCTTCTCCACCGGGATCGCACCATACCGAGTCTGTTGGGTCGACTTCAACTTGAAGTATTCCTGGTATCCAATGATGTTGGGATGCTTCAGGGTTTTCAAGTACTCAGCCTCGCGGATGGCGTCTGCGCGTCCTTTGGCATCAAGTTTGGACAGATCTACGACTTTCATGACGTACTCCTCATTGTCACGCTTGTCTCGCACGAGGAAGACCTGGCCGAAGCCTCCCTCACCGAGCTTGCGCACACGTGCATAGTTTTGCATCTTGTTTCTGTCCGTAGAGGAGGGTCAACCTCTGCCCAGGACCACGAGGGTATGGCTATACAAAGGTAGGGATGCGTCGCATTACGATGAGCAATATGCCATTGTGATGCCCCCTCCTAGCACAGCAAACCACCCTATTCCCCACCTGGAAACGAAAGCGGGACCTGAGTGGGAGATTTTGCGGGTTACTATTGGAAGGCTCACTGATGCTGACGGGGGTTACCCACTAATATTCCACTCCTACGATACTTCTCTACGCGGTATGACCATGCAATCTCCGGGGCATACTCGGGAACCGCCTCTAATTAATTCCCAACCAAACTGCAACAACGGCTCGAAAAAGCCTTTACGGGCACAAAAAAATTGCTGACAACCTTGCAGTGAGCTGGTGATCTGTTCACTGACAGTCACACTGTAGTTTAGCTGCTGGACAATACATGGGGTTATTAAGCCTCAGAAGATTGCATATTATGGCTGATGCGGTGCATGTTTCGGAAAAGTATGTACCATGCGAGACATTTGCGTAATGTGTATGACAGTGGTGGTGAAGGTGGATCGCAAGCACGGTGCAAGGTGCAGGTAACTGCTACTGGTCTGCGGTGGATCCACCTGCGGACATTTTACTGCTCTCCCGCTGTTTGTATATTTCGTGTAGCACAGCACGCTTGATAACACCTGCTCGAATACGGTAACCAGGATCCGAACCCATGATAGCATGTTCAGCAAACGCTGCGTAAGCGTACCATCGAGTCATCGCTCGCAGCCATTCGTGCAACGGTGTTGGTTTCCAGCCCACGCATGCAAGTGTCTCGCTAATCTTTGTGACATCAATAGGACCACGATTGACAGATGGGAGATATGTACAGCGATCAAGGTCGTCTTCGTCGTCGGAATCTGGGCCGGTGTGATCCACACTAAACTCCTTATGATATAGGCGCACGGGATCACTATCGCCGCTGTCAGATGAAGAAGCCGAGGAGGATGACGAAGAAGAACTGGATTCTGAGGAGTCGTACTCGGGCGCATAAACATGGATGGACTTTAGAGTGGCTGAGAGTTCTGATGGCGTCTGAAGATGCGGTGTTGCAAAGGGTGTGCTCACGATCGAGTTGGATTTGGTTTCGCATTTCGCATCGAAAGCCACACTGTTGCTGTCACCAGACTCGATTAAAGGGCGCTTGTGTAGAATGCGAAGCAGCTCAGACATGGAGAAGTCAAGTTGAGTACCGTTCTTTTTCAGCCGAATCTGCTTCATAATCTTGCTGAGCTGTTGACTCCAGAATCGCTCAGTCAAGTCTGAGGTATCCGAGTTCCTGGGAGAAAGTCTGATGGTGGGCTTCGCGACCTCATAGTACAACCGACTCAGTTCGCTATAAGACTTCAGATTGTTTCCCATCTTCTCGCGATTCGCGAACATTCGCCTCCAGTCCTCGTGATCATAAAAGGTGTAAGGCTCGAACTTGACGCTGCCGTTAAACAAAGTATTCAACTCATCTGCCGTCAACGCCAGGTACTCTCGCATGGTGATATTCTCCTTGGATCCCAGATTAAACCCATGCCCGTAGACGTTCTGCCTCAGCCACTCCATTGACTTATTCTGCTCAGTCGTCAGTCGATAGAATGCAATCGCTGCACGGCCGACATCAGCCGCGTGCACAAAGCTCATGCGCTGAACTGCGTTGCGATCCTCCTTGGAGGTGGGATCCAATTGTGAGTAGTTGCCGGCCGTTCCATTGCTTGTGTCGTTTAGATAAATAGGAAGTCCTAGCATGATCTTGATCTGGTACTGGAAGTGACGTGATCTAGGAAACTCGCGCTCACCCAGCACATCTGGTAGTCGCAGCATTACCACCGGGAAGCCCAAGTCCCGAGCTGCAGCCTTGTACACCTGCTCAGCCTGCCACTTCCGGAATCCGTACCCGTCCAGCTCCGTCAGCTCGTTGTCAGTCATGTTGCGCATCTTCTTATCGTACTCTTCAGGTGTACCAGCGCCCAGCAGCAACTCCTGCGGTGCAGGCTCGCACACTTCGTAAATGGAATCCGTCGAAATGTGTACCAGGAGCTTGGTTCTGTTGACCAGCCCCTTGACAACGCCTTTTGCGTGGGCCTCGTCATAGCAAATACAGTCGATTACGAGGTCCCACTTCTCAGGTAGGTTCGTAGTATCGATCTTATTCTCGCTGCACTGTTGGTTCAGACTGGTCATGAGCGAGGACTCGAGCACGGAGACAATGCTCCGGGAGTTGAGTTGCGCAACAATGCTTGCGTGAACTTTGTCGCCATGGATGCTCTTGGTGCGGCCTCGAGTGAGGATTGTAACGTTAAATCCGGCGTTGAGCAGCTCATCCACACAGAACGAGCTGATAAAACCGGTGCCCCCCAGCACCAGCGCGTATTTCGAAGCCATATGCAAATCTCGCACGCGATTGAAATTTTCTTGGGCCTCATGGCAGCACGGTATTTCAAGTTGTACAGGGCCCCGGGTTGCTGCGCTAGTGCGCGATAAACCGCAGGCGCCTGGCTCAGCGCATGATAAGATGGATGCAAACGTACTTCAAGTCTTTATTCACTCAGTAGTCTCAACAGCCTCGTCCTCTCGGAGATTCCGCTCACGAGAACTGGGGCCTCCGTGCGCTCACACCCCGAGTACCGGTGTATTCTGCGCGCTACATTCTGCCCAGGTCAATCGAGCACGAGATCTACGTGTGTGCTGAACATGGATCGATTCGAGAGGCGTGCAGGCTTTCGTTTACCTCTGCCACAACCGGCTCACAGTCATCCGTTGAAGATCAACAAACACGGATACAGAGGGTAACACGAGCCAGATGAAAATTGATGACGCGCTTCAATTTCAACGGGGGAAGACTCTCTTGGCCACCCCGCGTGATCAGCAAGCTGGAACCTGTGACTGAGGCACAAATGAACTGCCGCTCCGTTGCCGTCTCGCCTTCCCTGCCTCATATGCATTCTCCTCAGTGACACTACGAGCGAGTTCACTGCAGGCTTGGGCTCACTGGAGCAGACGCTAAAGGTGATCGCCCATCCCTTCAGTTGCGCTTAGTTAAGACCCATCGCATTTACCTGAATTCAATTCACATATCGAGGCGCTGCTGTTGCTCGTTCGCGCCTCTCGGTAAGTCTTGCCGACCAGTCAGTCCTGTTATTGTTATTGTTATTGTCCTCTCAATCAGTCATGCTTGTGTCGAGTGAGCCTGGATGGCATGGGCCAAGTCGGTTCAAGTACCGATATCCACGAAGCACTGATGCATTTGTTAGATCTCATCTCAATCCTAGCGAGACGAACTCGTGCTAGGATCGCAGAGGTCGTGATCTTGCACTCTTCCTGCTTCGTCTGCTTCGTCGTCGGCTAGATGCATGTCTCTTGTATATCGCACAGATCGCAGTCCTGCACAACCCAGTATGACTTCAGTCCACTCCTCCTCACTCCGCATCTTCTTGTTCCTTGGGGTTTAGATGACGATGATGATCCGCAGCAGTGAATGGATAAACGACCGCGGGTCAAAAGACCAAGAGCTTTCATCGCCATGCGGGGAATTTCTTGCATCGCGAAACAATGAGCTAGTGGTGTCGAATCATCAGTCCGCAGCGACCGGCCAAAGCATTCCCGTAATAGCGTCTACGAACACGCCTGCATCCTCATCAGCAAATGTCCACAACCCAGGCTCAGAAGCTGGCGGGCAAGCTCATGTCAACTACAACAACAGCCAGCAGCGACAACAGCATGACCTGCAGGCCCCAACAGATAACGCATCTAGTGGGAATGATACGGTATCTGGCAATCAAGGCCACAAACCATTCGCACCCGGCTCTACACACAATCATTCGCTGAGTGGGTTTTCTAGCATCCGACCGCCTCCTATTCTTGATCCGTGTGCAGACGTGACAGGCATATCGGTTGTTCCTATGGCCTCGCCGACAGGACCAATCTTGCCGTCACCCTTGAGTACTCTGTCATTCAACCTCAAACAGAGCTCGAGAGTTTTCGAGAATCAAGGCAGCAACCTAAATGGGGGCGGAGAGGATTCCAAGACATCAGAGCTTACCGCCTCGAGTAACACTCAAAGCGGACTAACCACTCATGACACGGCCGGCCGCGAGGCTGGTCACTCCAAGTTCTTTCAGTTCCCCCCATCGACGTCTTCCATGCCGATTGGAAGTCCAAAAAATTTCGATGCCTTTGGAGGACCACTGCCATCTCTCCCTCGACCTTCTCTCCATGAGGTGAAGGACTCACAAGATACACCGCTAGATGGCGAAAGTTTGGATATAGCACCCATATGGTCTAACCACGATCTACACTCGAACGTGAACGGTTGCGATGTAGTGCCAAGCCAGCCTTCCATCCGTGAACTGTCGTCACTTGTCACAAACGAATTCAAGCAGGTTGAAAATCAGGCTACAGTGGTACCAGGCCCTTATACCGTACAAACCTATCCATCCAAACGCATTCGACGTGAGGCAGAACCGCAACGTGGTGGTTGCCCCGAATTTCGCACAGAGGATGGAGACCTCGGGGAGACCTGCGACGCTTCCGCAACACAGGAGCGCTTGGAATATGTTCAGTCCCAGCTATTCGAAGGTCCACTTCGCTCTCCCAATGCCCCTCGCAAAATGTCATTCTGTCAGAGTTTGTGGGATACGCCGCGAAACCCAGACCTTGACCAGTATTCATATCCATCAAACCCATCTGGTACTGCCGTTCAGCAAAGGAATCCAGCCATTGGGAGACCCTATGGCGGCGAGCATGCGCGGGTTGCCTCAGATCCATTCTTTCATCCTTTTCACCAGCCACAGCAGCTATCGGATGGCCGAATGGGTGTTCGCCGACATGGTCAGGATTGTCATTCGGGTGGTGGCTTTGCTGCTCGAGAGTATGGGAACCCTTGCGAAACTCCATTAAGAGCCGCAAACCGCTTACAAGAAAGCAAGGAGACATGTGAGAACGCTTTCGATAATTTGAATCATCAGACGTCATCATCATCATCATCATCCTCATCCTCTGGTCAAACTGTAAGCAATGTCTTTCATCCTGGAGTAGGTTCTGGATCATGGACCTTTCCACCTCCAAACCCAACTTTGTACGCTCACCTTCCATCTAGAGATAACCCGTCCAAGTCGTACGACCAGGGATTCGCGAACGACGAGTCGAAGTGCCTTCGCTGGACGGGTGGAGACAGCGGGAACTCAGGTGTGGCCATGGGAGCTTGGATGCACGGAGGAGTACCACTCGAAGACCCTCGTAGCAGCCATGTCATGAATCAGAGCCATGTTGCAGCCGGAGCGTGTAATAATGACTCCTTTGAGGAATATAATGGCATGCGGCCGGTTCAAGGTTTGCATGCTGCCAATCCATACCCTAGCAGACAGTCCCAAGATGACGGAGGAATGAGGAGTGTGTCTGCGAATAGCATGAATCCCGCTCTCTCACTTCAGCTCGCCCCATTCAGAGGGTTCGATTGTTATGAAACTGAGCCCGCATGTGAAAGCACGGAATACTATGATGATGTCGCGGGACTGACGTCGACGAACTATACGAGCTCTGTGTCAGCTCACTCACACTTTTACTCTCCAGACGTCCCGAACCAATGCCAAGAGAGCTGCTATTATGGAGATCATGAAGCGCCCCAGATGCGTAGCATGCCAGTTATGAACTATGCAGATCCTTCCTATGGCTATGCATATCAGGTTCCCCCGACCGCTGCGGCTGGGTTCCAGCCCGATCGCTCAATCAGTCAGTTCCAAGGGTACCCGGACGAGAGCCTTGCTAGGGCACAGAATTCAGGCACACGGCACGGTTTTCGGCGATTGCCAGTCGTTGAAGATGGACTTCCATGCGCTGACCTTGGCCCAAGTAGCAGCCAAGGACTCCCTTATAATCCCTATCGTGCTCGATCAGAAACCCACGACAGATTCGAGAGTTTCGAAGAGTTAGAGTACGAGGACAATAGTACAAAGTCAGAAATGGAAGAAGACAGCGAAGATGATGATGAGAGCTACGAGGAAGCAAGTCGCAATGGAAGCGGTGGTGGCGGCAAGTGTGCTCACCCCAGCAAGGGCTCCTCGGCGAACGGCGGCAGCAACGTGGAAAATGCCATCGCACTCTACTGTCAGGATCTTCGTGAAGGACGGGTCTCGGAACGTCTCAGGAGTACGACTGCACCCGAGGCAAACGGAAGGAGCATCACGCCAAGTGGTGCAGGCTCTATCAACTCCGGTACCGCCCAACTTGTTGTAGAGGGTGATGACTACCTCTGTCTCACATGCAATCGACGCTTTAAAAAGCTAGCAGCCCTACGGCGTCACGAACGAATCCACGTTCAAGGTAGACCCTATGCTTGCACGTGGCCCCATTGCAATCGCCGCTTTTCAGAGCGCGCCAATCTTAAACGCCACATTAAAATTCACCTGGGTCAGCGTGACTTTGTTTGCAAGATCCCCGGATGTAGTCAGAAGTTCGGTCGCAAGAGCCATTTGGTGCATCACCTTTCCGGTGCGAAGCATGCCAAGGTTAGCTTGGAATGGTACTTGGATGAGGCGACACTTCGTGCAGTAGAAGAGTGTAGGCTGCGTCGTAGCATCAAGCCCCGCCGCAGATCGCTCCCAGCTCCGAATGTACAAACCGATGAAAGACATGTACGGACGGCCTCTGGAAGTACCACATTTGCTACAACTGCAGCCGCGGCCGCAGCTGCTGCATCTAGCGCAGGAAACACCATGAACTACTACGGTGGATCAGCACTGAGTGGACATGGTCATCACGCCAATGCCGGGGGAGTCCACAACGCTCATCTCCTATCGCAACATGGCGGTAATGGGGTTGCTGGCGGACAGACCGGTCGCAGAAAGTAAACCCAGCAGATAATATGCCGCGTCATTTCGGCGTTTATGACGCATCCGAGACCAGGAAATCCGCTTTGACCCCACAAAATTCGCCTTTATTCTGTTATGCTGCGAACGCTGTTGACATTGAAGTTAGGCGTCGTCGCGAGCAGCATAGCAGTAAGTTTCGTAGCTTTAGACTTGAGAGTCGACAATCAAGTTTCCCACGTACTGCACGCTAACGGACGCTGTTCCACAGAAGTAATCCCTCATCGAGTTGCTCCACTTTCCCCACATTGCGCAGTTGCAGGTTCTTTGCCATTCTCTTTCCTCAAAACACTCTCTGCTCCTGCTGTCTGTTTTCGGAGCTCTTCCGAATTGTCATACACGTCCCGCTTTCCTCTCACCCAAGCTAACGGGATCATTACTGCCAATACATGAAGCAAATTCGCTTAGTGTGTCTTGGGACGTGTTGTCGAACTCCTACGACTACTGCCTTGGTCTAGATTTCCAAGCGAATTGGGTCGCGCTGAGTTCCTGCCATTTCTCGGGACTCAGGACCGGCACATAGCCAAGTCCCGGATCAGGGCATGGTGGGACGACTCCTATGAACAGCATGCTGAGAATCAATTGGTGCAGCTCTTTGTTGATTCTTCAGTGGTCGGGCCCTTCACGTTTCGGGAGTTGAAATTTTCACTGCCGAGTTGGTCACAATAAAAGGTGTATCGATCGATCGATCGATCGATCGATCCCTGACATCCAGAATATTCATAGCGTGCCTAAGCACAGTACTCAGTGAAGAAACGTCCCCCAAGTGGCATGCCTCAAGACGGCACAACTGGCAATTGGCACAACTGGGCCCGACTGAAAACCCGGTGCTTTTCAGTTGACGACACGAGATAGCCTCAAGTCACATAATCATAGCGAAGAGTTTGCCCTTGGTACACTTCCAAAGCGACAAAAGGTATGGTACTTTCTGACATTGCCAACATTGGCCGAACCATCCAAGCCACGCCACGACAAGCACCCAAACGACTTAACACACGGGTCGTAGAACGGCTGCTGGTACTCGTGACCCTTGCAGTAGTTCTGCTCGGACTGCTGACACCCGCTGATGCTCAAATTCACTCACGATGGGGTTCCACAGCTAAGCTGAGCCGCCGTAACACTCGCCTTGTGGATCGTTGGGGCCGATCCAAGACACCCAGCCCGGGTTACTCCTATCCCCATATGCCTGCCTACCACTTCGACCCATTCACCACCCCTGGCTCTAGAGTCCATCGCAGCTGGGGCGGGTACTCCGAGGGCGGGTATCCCTTCGGTAAACCCAGTTACACGGCAGGTGTACGCAGCGACCTTCGAGGCTTTGCCAGTGATTCATGGAATGGACTCTGGGGTAACGACCTGAATGTTGCAGTTGACGACGGACGATGGCGCCCCTACTGGAGGAGGTTCGGAGGCCTGGTGCCATGGTAAGGATATATGAAGCGCAATCTGATTGAGGATTCTCTGTGGATACGGCTTGTCGTGACTGGCTTGCATGATGAAGGTCGCCTTCTCGTATTGGTATTATGATCAGCGACAAGTAGTAGTCTCGTGGCTAGCTCTCGCATAATGTCACATATCGCCTCTTTGTATGCTGCCGCAGACTAATTGTGGGCGTGCACACAACAATACTATGTCTGGGGGCGGAATGCCCCCGTTATGTCAGTCGGACGCTGCGCGAATGCCAGCCAAATTTGAATTTGGGAAGTGAAAACTGACTGTTAGTTTACATTTCCTCAAGTCCTAGATTCACGGTGCGATACAGTGCAGGTCACTAAAAACCTGGGCATTCCCTGTGAGACGCAAATAACAACCCGCCTGGCGTACTGGCTTACCCAGCTAAGCCTTACCTTGCAAGCATGAAGTACCCCGAATATGTGGAGTACCCAACTGAGGAACCCTACCCTCAGCCCGAGCGCAGTACGTGAATGCACCAAGTGGTAATCACCTGAATACGTTGTGCATTAACTTTGCGACGTTTGTGCGTAACGATCTCACCACTCACTTCACCTTCCAACCCACTTCCTGCCTGCAGACAAACCGCTCCTATCCTCTCTCATTCTCCAACAGTCGCTGTATTACAACGGATTCTATGACATACCCTACGCACTGGTCCAAATTCTCCTCTTCGCTTGGAAGTACAAGAACTCCACGAAGTGGCAGATCCAGTACGTCACGCCCATTGTGCTTGCTCTCTTCCTGATTCTTGAGCCTGTTCGACTAAGCCTAGGATGGCGTGGAAATCTGCTTGAACAGGCTCCTCAGATTCTCGCTTTCCTGTTTATGTCGTGCTTCCTGTCAATAGCCCTTGTCGTGTACTACGGCTACGGTCAGAGTCCCATCACAGGACTGGACAAGGCACTGGCGTGGGTATATCTCGGCCTCGTAATTCTACAAATTCTTGGAGGTTTCGCCCTCCTTGTACGACTCATACGATACCGAACTGCCCGCTTTGCGGTCGAGCAGTTCGTAGTGAAAGAAGAACAACATCCCCTCATGAGCCCTGCCTCGAGTGTAGGATCCCCCGCCCATAGCGAAACCGAAATGGCACTACTGAGGCGGCCACGACCCATCGTCCCTCCACAGTTCGCTAACTCGAACCAACGCATGGGATAACGGCAATCCCCAAGAATCTACCAGATCATTACGTAAATACGTTATGTACATATATGTATCATATTTGTTACCGAGGTACACAAGATCAATAAACAATTGCGTGCAGCATGCTTTAGCCACAACCAAAAATTAATACACCGAGCCGTCCAGACATTCGTTCGTCCAAACCGGTCTCGTAATTAATCAATACCTCAACGGCTTATACCACTCTGTCATGAATTCGAGTGATAGACTGTGTGCAAATGCTTCCTCCATATGACTCGAGTCAGAAGGAAGGCGCTTAGTCCTACAAGAGCCGTAACGATTTGGGCTGTGTAGCTAGTACACGCATTCAAGAACAGCATAATAGCAAAGCCTAACGACTTGTGCGCGCCACAGAAGGAAAACGCGATGGACGAGCGTGCGCCTGGGTATTGTAGACCAATCATCGTATTCATCGATGCCAGTAGGGTACCATCGCCGCATCCTTGCATCGCAGACATTAGCAAGACGAGGAACCATTGTGCTGGTGACCCTCGACCGTCTTCAGTGTTTGCGCGCGGCCATTTGTGAGACGGATAGATCACTGCTAAGATCATTGGGAATAGGAAGATAAGGCCACCAATGAGAGTGGCCATGTAAGCTCGCTCGATCGTTCCAAGGAAACGAGGAACGGTTAAGCAGGTAATTGAACAGGCAAGCGCTAGTACCAGATTTGCAAAAGGGATTTTCGCAGAGCCCAGTGATTCTGTGACATTCTCAACTAGGAATCCACTAAAGCCAAAGGCTACCGCAGCACCCCATCCGATATATGAGATTAACGGATAGCGAATAGCAGGACATTCAATGACTAATTGCTTAGCTGCGCTGATCCTGGAAAACAGTACTTTCCAGACGCTTTGTGGAGACTGCTCTGAGATAGCGTAATCTGAACTACTCGCCGAGCTCGTAGATAGTGTTGGGGAGGCAAGCTCAGCTTTGAGCTCATTTGCCGCACTTCTTGCTGCCACTGCTGCCTGGAAGTCTTCAAATGTAAAGTTCGCGCAATCGCGGCCAGGGAAATCGGGGAATTTGAACAGAAGCAAGCTGCCAAAGAGGCAGATGAAACCATAGATGATAAAAAGCATGTTAGCGTCTTTACGTGAAATATCACGAGATCCGCTCTCTCCTTGCAGGTACAGAATTGAAATGATAGAACCTCCGACCTGGGCGAACATAAAGATACCATAGAACGAACCAACCAACTGACTTGTGATTGGGGCGATATCAGGCTTCACTAGTGCTGGAGTCGTGCTGGTGATACTCTCATTGTCCTGGTCCAAAGCAGTCGGGGAGTCGAATCTGCTATTCGGGCTAGTGCTCACTACGTCAGAATCCGACGCACTGAACGTCGAATGCTGAAACAGCTGCACATCGGATTCCAAGTCATCGTCGTCAAGCTGTCCACCAAGCGCGGTAGTGGTCGTGCCAGCATGTCGGATTCGTAGTTCGGGGTCTAAGTTATCATTGCTATTATTGCCTGTGCTGCTGCTCGTGCTGCTCAATAACGGAGTGTCGAGCACATCCGACCCCATCAGAAGCCGGAAGGCCGCTTCGGGCTGGGTGAAGTCCATATAGGATAGTACGCGGTGGGGATCGCACGTGATCCGAGGGAGTGTCGCCTCCTTCGTCTCGCCAAGCCCGTCACCCTCGCTGCTGTTGCTCCTAACGTCGCTATTGTACCGATACTCCAGCGAGACCTGCGCAAGTCCATCGCTGAATTTGAGGTTTTGGAGATTGGGCAGCGCGCGAAGGGTGAGCTGGCGGAGGTGCAGCATCGTGCTCACGTCCAGACCAGTGAGAATAGGCAGGTTATCCAGAATGATGTGTCTCAGGCTGCGCGGATCGCGTGGAAAACGCAGGTCGCGGACGTCTTTGCAGTCGGTCAAGACCAGTGTTTCCAAATTTGGGAGTAATTCGAGAAGGGCACAAATGCCATCGCTATCCACTGCCATACATCGGATCAGGACCACCTCGCGGACGCCAAGCGCGCCTTCGCATCGCGATAGCCCGGCCCGGAGGGTAGTATCCTGAATCCGCAACATTAAGGAAAACCACTTGACTTAGCCCACGGACTGGATAACGGGTAGGTGATGATGGTCGAAGCAAAGTAGGAATTACCCGAGTCTCGACACACAGGTTCGCCAGGTGTTAAGTGAATGTCTGGAGATCTGATTAGCTCATCTGTATTCTCCGATGCACTCAAACCGCCTGTCAATCTTGAGTGAGTTATCAAATCAGACTTAGGGAAGGAATAAATGCCCGGGCGACTTCGAGATGAGTAACGAGGGTGTGAACACGTAGAAATATGCGATCAAAGCTTACGTAAACAGCGGTAAGAACAACGAATAAGGCACTGGCTTATTGAATAGGACACAGGGGGTAAGAGTCTGGCAAAGTCCACTATAGGATTTGGTTGGTGCCACTACTTGCCATCAGCGTGTCATCTGCCATTGGTTGCGACCTACACTACTATTACTAGAACAACACTGTCTGAGTACAGATAACTGTGTACAGCTTCACTCACAGCACTGTTCGGTCCTTCAACGACTCAGTTGCGATTGAGTGGAGCTCGCATTGCGTAGGGTTGTCGAAGCAACTGGGAAGATTGGATTGTGGTATTGTTCAAATACGAGGAACGGCCAATAGGGAGGTGGGAGCTGGTAAAACTGGTGCCATCACTTCGGGAAATCTGTGAAGAGGGATGGACGCTGGGATGATTCACACTTACAGCATGTGAGCGCTTCGTGGTTGTTCCTCCCTGCGCGGCTCCTCCAGCTCCTGTTTGACTCTGGGATGCATTTGAGCCTGTCGTAGTTGACAGCGACGAACCGTGCAGGGGATTAGTCCCACTCAACACGAGGTTTGCGAGGTTGCTACTCGCCTGTCCTGCACCAGCGCTTGTCCGGGCTCCCAAGAGGTTCGCTGTCGAGTAAGATGCGCTCAAAGTGCTCGGTTGGCCTTGCGCACGGCTCCGGTCGGTGCCATAAACACAACTACCCGTCCCTGAATTCGTGGCGTTGTTGGGCTTTCGCTGCTGGGCCAACGCGAGCAACGAAGTCGACGATGGTGAAGATCCAAGCGTGAGCGAAGACTGACCACTGGACACGAGGGACGCGAGTTTACAGGCTCCTGTTACGGTCAAGGAGGGGTTCGACTGGGTCAGTTGCGACGACGGTGCAGCATGACGCTTGCTTCGCGCCCCTGTCGCAGCTGCAACAGGAACGTTGGAATAGCCGCCTCCAAGCGCCTGAGTCCCTCTGGCAGGCTTCGATGTAGCGTGCAGATTCGTCATGCTCGATGTATGAATTCCCAACCCTTGTTTCCGCGCACTCGATGGATCGGCTGGCGGTTGGTAGTGCTGAATTTGAATGTAGTTGGACGGGTACTGGGATTGGTACTGATGCTGCTGTGTGTGATGTTGTGTGTGGTGCTGGTTCTGGTGCTGGTGTTGGCATTGTTGCTGATGCTGGTGTTGATGAAGCTGTTTTTGTTGCTGGGCGAGCATCTCAGCCTGCTGACGCTGGAGATAGTGTTGGCCAATTCGGACTCCCGCCGCAAGGCTGAGATTACCACCTCGCGCTGAGTCCACAGTGATAACCTCTTCTACAAATTCCTGGTTATCATCTTGAGGCAAGGCCAACTGTCCTGAGTACTCGCTAGTTCCACCTGTGAGCGCAAGCTGGCCGCCACTCTGGCCGTAGAGGTATCCAGCTGGGTTATCAGAAGCCTTGAAAGCGCTCAACGGAAGCGGCTTTGAAGTAGCCTCGATTGCCAGATCCTCCTCAGTCTCCGCGTGCACTGTTTTCTGTTCGTTCAGGTGAGCCTCATGCCTTCCAGCGGCAGGAACAGCATGATGTGACTTGGATGTTTGGACCTGCAAATGAGCCGTCGAGCCGAGAATTTGGGTGTGGCTAGAAGATGTAACAGTCGAGGCTGGTGGATTAGCCTGGATTTTGTTAGAGGACTGTTGTGCTTCAGAATCTTGAAGCCGCTGCTGCTGCTGTTGTGGTTGTTGCTGCTGTTGTTGCTGTTGTTGTTGAGCTGGTGCTTGCGCTTGTGCTGGCGGTGCTGGGACTTGTTGCTGCGGAGACTGCTTTTGCTGATGTTGCTGAATCTGCGCTGAATTATGAGCATCGCCAGGATATTGTGCAGTTTGGCTGTTCTGTGACTCCGGCCCAAGTTCCTCGGGCTTCAGGGTGAGCGTACTTTGGAATTGCTTTTGCGCCTGCATCTGCTGCTGCATAGCCTGAAGCTGTTTAGCTCGTGCATCCGCCTCACGTAGCTCCTTAAAATATGGATGCTTGAGGGCTTGCTTCGCGGAAATACGTTTTTCAGGGTCATATATCAGCATCTGTTCCATCAGATCAATACAGTCAGGTGACGCATGAGGCAGCAACCTGGCAATGCCTGTACCCTCCTGAGGCACGATGTTAAGGTGGCGTAGGTGTGTGGCATGCTTTCGAAAGTTTTCGAGGACATGTGGCGGTGGCGTCCCGATAATGCTGTGGACGCGCTCAATCTGCTCCGCCTCGTTCTTCCCTGGAAATAGTGGATACAAAGCGACGATCTCAAAGAAAACGCAGCCAACACCCCACATGTCCATCTTCTTGTCGTAGTAGCCCGATGTCAGGAGACATTCTGGTGCACGATACCATCGTGTGCTAATGTACTCCGTATACGGCTGCCGTGTGTAGATTCCACGGCAGGAGCCAAAGTCTGCCACTTTCAGCTCATCGCCTCGGATGAGCAGGTTCTCGGGCTTAATGTCTCGATGGAAGATTCCGTTGGCATGCATGTGCGCCACAGCCTTGAGAAGCTGATACATCAACATCTTGACCCTCATGGGCTTGACGTACTGTCTCCGTCCCTTGATCATTTCGTAGATGTTGCAGTCCATGAGCTCGAAGACGAGGGCGAGTCGCCCACTCTGCTTGTCGTAGAGAACCTCCTGGAGCTCAATGATGTTAGGGTGAGGGTTTAGCCGCCTCAGTGCCTGAATCTCACGCAGCGAGTTTACCTGCTCCAGTGACTTGAAGTGTGACTTCATGCACTTTACCGCACAGTACTGTCCAGTGACGATGGACTGGGCCTTGAGCACCTCGGAGAAGGTGCCCTCGCCTTTCCGACCCACCAGTCGGTACTCTAGATCATGTTAATGCAGATGAAAGCAATTGTTGTGAGCAAGAGCAAGAATTAAGCGCTAAAACGCACCCGAGAGCGGGCATTGCACGCCGAGCGGTTACTTACGATGCATTAGAGAATGGCTAAATTACGCAGTGATGCGTGATTTAGTCGGCGTTTTGACTAGATTGTGGGATTATTGGAGCACATTATGGTGAGTTGTGCGAGTTTCGCATCATGTCACGACCAGTAACATTCCGCTTCGTATCTATTTCCCACACAGGAGAATTCGTGCCACCAAGTGTCAGGCAAGTTCCGTGGCTTTCTACTACATTCACAAGGCGCTGTTAAGATTCAACGTGGGCGATGGTGATTGCAATATATACCACATCGATTGAATGCTAGTGCAGAGCTCTACATAAACGGAACCTCCGAGATCCGGCTTATGCCACACTTTGCTTCAAACTTTTTCCTCACTTTCACTAGGAACGGATATCTTGCAGAATCCGGAAGCTGCACTCGGTCTGATACCACGATACGGCACATACCATCTTGAAACTCTCGCGCAGCATCTGTTCTGCGCCAGAAGCTTCGCGAACCACGCGAACTTACTGTATTTCTGCTGCAAACGGCGCCAAAGCGCCAGTGCTTGAGACTTTATCATGTCTGGTGAAGCTGGCACGCCTATCAAGTCCAGCAAAATGACACTAGGCGTGCATTGGCCGATGCCGCAGAATCTCACGCGTGAAGGTTACCTGAAGCACATCTTAGGCCTTGAGTTGCGACCCCCCAGAAGCAGGACATCCAGCGCAGCCGATGAGCACGCGGAGACAGGAGGACTAGCTTTTGATCACCGTGTCGGTGTGTGTTTCACAAACACCGATGCGCCTCTCGGTATGCGTAGCTTCGTCTGTGACGCAATCGTTGCTCCTGCTGGTGCGGGCAAGACCACTTATTTAGAGAGTCTTCACCACATGCTGTGGGAGCGTTTCCGAGGCAATCGTTCGGCTCAGGGTCAGACGGCTCGAGGCCACATAGCCCAAAGCAGCTCGCAGGCGAGTGTAGGTACTGTGCCCAAGGATGCCGAGGTGCTTCCGATTCTTTGCAAGCTGGTACTCGTGTCGAAAGAGCAAGGAGAAGAAACTCAAGCTCAGACCGATCATCATCTCCATGCCCATGCTGATGTCAATGCCTCGGCTCTCCTCAAGTGGCTCACAGCCCGACGGGTAGCAGAGACCTCCACGGGCGCTGCCAAGGAAAGTACTCAGGATGTACCTTCACTTCCAGTTCATGTCTTGTGGATTCTTGATTCGAGCGCGGACTTAGTCCATACCGAGTTCGTCAACCGGCTGCTTCAGACGAGCCACGCAGCTTCTAGTTCCACAAGCATTGGTGATAGTGCCTCTCCTCCGTACACCTGGTCCTGGCAAGTCTCAACCTCTTCTGATAGTGCCACGTTCATCAATGGATTGATGAAGGAATACTCACCATCGGTCGCATCAGAGAGTATTTTACTGGCGACACGAGCACCCCCTATTCATCGGCTGGATGGTGATGGTATCCTCCCGAGTTACGCACAAGAATTGGAGTCGTTTATCAGAATCAAGGCCCTAGAGCCCTTTTTCCGCAAGTTTTCAAGGTTTCTCACTAGAAATGATGTACGGGACATCCCATTGCGATCTGTCAGTATTCTATCAGGGCATTTGCACATACCCCAGTCATTGAAATCACAAGACGTAGATGATTCTCTGATACTTTGGAAGTATCTCCATGGCACTCGAGGGGAGCACCACAATGAACTCTCGTTTGTTCGACCAAGCCAAGAATTCCTCACACACTACCGCGATTCACTTATCCGACCTTTGCTCGAATGTCCCGACTCGTTCCTTGCTGGGCCGTACCAATCAGTCACCTCTTCGTTTCTCAACGAATTGTCAGCTATCCTGGGCCTCATTCACGACCCTGCCTCCATTATGGATCCCCCGTCACGTCGAGCGTGCGGAGCAGACGCTGCGTCTGTGGTGCATTCTCGATCCGACCTCTTCTCTATCCGGCTTGTATGCCCGATTCGAAATGTAAAGTTCATCGTGAGTTACTTGGATTACCTGGATCAATCCATCCATGTTGATGCGGACTCCAATGCGCGACATGGCGCAGGTACTGCTGGGAACCAAGCATCATCAGTACTTGACTCGGCATCTTCATCGTGCTCGATCTCGTGGAGTCCTTCGACACTTCTTCGCACCAGCTCATTGAGCCGGTTCTACGAGTACCTAATCCACCTCCACTTCGAATCAATGACCAAAGTACTCCCACCAACAAACTTGACATGTTTGAAGGCTCGTGCATCCGCCTTCGCGTGGGCCGTTGCACTGTTGGCTATGACACAAACCCGACAAATGACTCTGTTTGTACGAAGATGGCTCGCTTCCTATACCTCGAATGCGATGACGACACACAGTTCCGTACCCCAGCAAAGCCTTGCATCCAAGCTCATATCGAGCTTGGGAGATCCACTTAGCTTGCCCCTGCTGACCCTGCCTCGATCAGCACCACGTACGCACGCAACAATGACTACGGCCCAATCGAAGCATATAATCGCGTATGCCTTACTGCGAGCCCGTGATCAGGAACAAGGCCAAGAGCTTGATCGAATTGATCGATTACGTGCCTATACAAGCAGTTCTCCCATCGGTGTCCTGCCCGAACGTATCGGCCAACTTAGCTCCACCCACAATCGGATATTTGAGGATCAGCTGAGTGAGCTAGCGTCAAGTCTCCACAAATGGAGACAGCGCCAGATACCCTTTAGGGCATCAACGAGCATCTTAACTTCGCAACACCGCTCGCTCGATCTCATAGCCATTCTTCGAACCTTGCTGTACCGCGAGCCGTTTCCATCCCAGGTGATGGACCATCGTCTCCTTGAATGTCTCAACAATGCCCAGACCATGCTACAGGTTGTTCCACCACTTGGTCCTGAGGACATCGACACCGCCAATAACTGGATTGTTGCGTATGCGACCCCGATCGAGGTCCACTTGAGAGAAATCCAAACCCCTAAGGGTAAACGAACGAGCGGTGAACTCTATCTTGCATCCTCCAGTTTTGGCGCCTTCCAGGCAACTGAGGCGATTGTTGCGCAGTGCATTGTTCGAGTCGGTCGTCTTGAATTCGCAGCTGAGAGGAAACACTCCGATCAGCTCGAAATCAAGGAGCCAGGTGAAGAGGAGACTGCGAGCGAGGATCGTGAAGAGGATGATGAGATACTTATGGCACATACCGCTGAGAGCGAGGCGCTTCGTCCGTTGATCGAGACTTTGGGATCCATGCCACTAATTATGACCTTGCCACGGTATGATAGTGCCGAACTCAGGAAGGCCCAGGATCTGCAACCAGCAAGCCTACTTTTGAATCTATCACACGGAATCAATCAGATTTCTGCGACGCTGCTTGGATGGGCCCTTGCCAGTGATGCAGTGACCTATAACCACGATTTGGCTGTGTTATGTATCCCAACAAATTCATCTCCCTTGGAAACCCTGTTCGCCTCGGCTGGTTATAGAACCGTGACGCGCTCGTGGGGCCTCAGTAAACAGGAGCAAGGACTTTGGATATCATCCGACGCTTGGACCAACTTCCATATATGGATCCGTAAGGCCCTACGAAGTGTGGTACTCGCTTCCGCAGATCCCACAAACCACGCACGTTACAGTACATTCGCTGTGACTTCGAAATCTGTCCAGACTAACCAGGTCGTAGCCCTAAGCCAAGTACCTCCCGTTTCGGATTCTACCTCCGGTAACTTATATCAGCCCTGTTTTGGCGGCTTAATAACTAATGCGGACATCAATGGGTATCCTCCTTATTCGGTGGCAGCAAATGCTGCTCCATCCTTGCAGCTGGCACCACAGTTCTTTCCTTTCCCCACTCAACGAATGCTACTCACGCAGACTCCAACTCGATCGTCTCAACTCGAAGGGCGAGATGTTGGATGTCAGGTTGTGCCAGTTGCCACACCATGGCTGCTGAGTATGCAAATTCCCCCACTACCGCTTCAAATTTTGACTGGTGATATCGCCAATGACGTGCTGTGGATCGCAGTTCAACACATTAGCGCCTCAGACGAGAGTGTGTGCTGGTTACCTCTGCGCCAGAAACCGCTTAGCACATTCGAGTACACCAGTACTTGGTCTCCTTTGGACTCGATGCGTGTAACTGCCTCTACTCGAGCGTTCTCCTTGCTTCAATCCCTTTGTGACGATTCGTGCGATGACCACTACGATCTCCCAACTCCGAACCCCTTGAGCTCTAGTCCCCCCGGCAGGCTTGCACCCACTCAGTCCATCAAAGCCTCAACAAACTCTGAGCCACTGACTGCCAACAGCATGCCCAAGAGTCTTAGGGTGTCCATTGTATCAACTTCCTCCACGTGGGTTGGTGTCCGCGCACCCTTGGCCAGGTTCCCACGGACTCCCATGGGGCTAGCACCACTACGTGGCGGGAACTGGCAACACGCAGATTTACGCTTCGCCTATATTACCGAACCGCGCGCCCTGTTATCAGCAGACCTGTATCGTGCGGATCTGCGCCACTCTGCGCTGGACCCGATTGCGCTTTGGGAAGATCGAGCCTGGCCTCATTCATTTCCTGTACCAAGTTTATGGCTATTGAAGGATGCGCAAAGCACCAAGGCCTCATCCTCGAACAAGTGGAAATGGTTGCCCCTACTAGGAAGAAAGCAGCCCGAAAACCCACTAAGTCTGCGCGTGACCACCTTCCCAGAGAACCCCGAACCGGAACCGAGCACAAGCGAAGCTGACGTTGAGGTGGACGAGATCACTGATTCCGATCCCGGTTCTGCGACCCAGGACCTAATGTCTATCAACTGGAAATTTGCATTGTATCTCACCCCCCCTCCAGGGCTCTTGATGTCCACAGCAAATGCCTCTCTACCTCAACCCTCTGGCGAGGCTCCACCACAGCACCAGCTGTGTGAGGACAGGCTTCAGATCCATCCACTGATTACCCCAGATTCCGATACCTTCTTACTCTTTGTGAATGACGATGAATCCGCGCCAAAGTCGAAGTTTGCAGATAGCTCCATCTGTGCAAAATTGCAATACGATAGACCCCTAAGTACTTATGCACAGTCTGCGCTCCACACACTAAATCGATGGGAGAGTGGATCGGAGGACGAGGAAGAGGATGAAGATGACGAATCGGATGGTGAAGAATCCGTAGATAGCACAACTAATCCTAAAGAGCAGAACGGAAAGGGGAATACTAGCCGTGCGCTCGATCTCCAGACTGTGCCGAAGCAAATTCCGCGCAAATCACATTGTGCTGTACTTGAGATCCTGGAGCGAGCCCGGCCACCGGTGTCTGAAGCTACTCGATGGATAATTGCAGCTTCAGCCCGACGTGTCTTTATTTATAACGAGGACACACTTGCGGTTTTTAGCTCTTTCTCCATTCCCTCGAGTGATCAATTTCCCAATGAAGAATTTGGTGGTATCATTGGTATGCATCCTCGAATGCCCTTGGTCGCCATTACATCATATCCTTCGCGCAGAATCTGGATGTGGCAGTACGCATACTGTCCTGCGCTTGATTTTGTTGCACGTAAGGTTGCTCCTTCAGAGGCTAATCATCCAGAGGACCACGCTTCATCTACCGAGGTGTCCCATGAGCTCCTTCCAATCAGCCGTGTCCTTTCGGTCTTGACCCCAACCCATGACTACGCAAGATTGAGCTCAGACCGGGCAGCGCAAATAATCGAACCATACCCTCCTTTCATGATTACCCAGCTCCTTTGGAGTCCGGATGGTGCACGCTTAGCTGCTGTTCTTGCTGCACCAGACGTTAAGCCCAGCGGTGGGCATGTCAAGCGGCATGGTGGTGTAATTTTGTACTCATCGCCATGGGCTGCTGTGCGTGTGTCCCAGGCGTACAAGCGGACCTATATCTTCACCTCGCCAGCAACAATGGCCTCTAGATTGTGGAATGTGACCTTGCTTCCACGGATGCTTTACGCTAGATGTCATCCTGCGTCTCAAGTGAGTCAGGGAGAAGCGCACGCTGCTGTTGTTAGTAGCGTATCAAACCCTCCAGAACGAGTCGCATGGTCGGCCTGTGGTCGGCTACTGCAATATATCGAGACACATATCGTGGAAACCCAAGAAGATCAGATGAGCTTGTCCTACTTAGTTGTGTGGCACACTCCCCTGCCTGGCGACACTCGTTTCTACCACGGCTACAATTCATCTCCTATATGGCAAGACTTTAAACACTACCAGGAGTCGCTCTTGCAGTCCCCTCAGATGCCGTCGGAACTCCCGAACGGATCAACCCCGCCCCGAGTACCCTTGAGGGTTCCGTACAAAGTCGTCTTACCCGCTTCCCTCTTCTCGCTGATGACGCCAGGACTTAACAGATGCGTTGCCTCCCACAATCTGCGTCGCAATCGTGCGCCACCGAGTATGCTCGAGGCACAGCGGGCATCCCAGACATGTCCTTGTAACCACTGCCCATGTTCTATAGGAACGAAAGGACTCTCGCAAGTACAAAGAGCTCCACCATTTGTGTTTGAGGCCACGCATAGCGTGACGGACGACAGCACTGTCAATAAGCTCTTCGTTACCGACCACAAGCCCAGCGGAGACCAATGCATGTGCATGTTTGGACAGTGTCCACACGAGCCGATCATATGGTGTCCAAAACCTTATCTCCCAGGCCCCATTAACTCGCTGCGTGGACCCCTTGACCGCCTCGCTCGTCGCCTTACCCCGGCGGCGGTGCTTGTTCTTCCATCGACCCGAAGACGATTGAATGAGACTGCGTTCCCAGCCTCCAACTTGACCCTCGTGAAACCCTCCCCTGACGGTACAATGCTGGCCTTAGCCTGGCCAGGATTGCATTTCCGCTCAGATCATGCCATCAACTCAGAGATTGTTTGCATTTCAAGTGTGTTTGGCAGCCTCTGTGCAGATGCAGCTGTCTCTTCCAGGCGAAACTCTCTCGAACTCCTCGTTCCTCTCGCATCCTGGGCCCTCTCGCATGAGACTCTGCGGCATTGGATAATTAAGAGTGCAACAAGGATTGGTAATCTTCTAAGGCCCAAGTGGGCCATGTATCACGAGCAGAATCCCACAAAGCCGAATAGCTGTCCCAAGCTGGTGCGTCTCAACGACTTGGTCTGGACTCCGGGGTCACATCAAGTCATTGTTGAAGCAGTCCAATGTGATAAAACGACTCTGAACTTGAATGATGCATGGTTGTGGAATGCAGCCAGATTCACTTGGACTCGAATTGAACCAACCAGGTTGAGCCCATCCGAAGTACTCGCGATGCATAGTGCGGAACAAACGCATGCTTCCTTCAGGCTACAGCATGGTCCCATTAATGTTGATTATTTGCCTATCCGCCCACGAAGTGATAACGTGATTCTTAGTCTGACTCCAGTCGAGTTGCCTTTCAAGGCTAGTCGGAGATCGGCTGTTATCACCATGGAGAGGATGCAAGATGTGAGCGCTGACAGTGCTGTAAAGGGCTCACATTCGCGCTTGGCTGATGTTGAATCCCCTCTGGCTGAGTATGAACTGAATGGTGAGCTGCATGAAGAAACGAGTGCCGCAGAAGCCGAGGCTCTCGCTGATCTTGCCTCAACTCTCGACTCGGCGCCCGGAGCTCACCCTGTTGTGTATCATGATGGCTTGCCAGGAGGTAGTTGGGCGCCTTACATGTGGCAGGCGGATGCCTCCGCTTCAACCGTGCCTCCCTCATTTCGCCAAGGCCAGCACTGGGATGATGGCGAGTTCGGAAACGATGTACTACTGATGAGGCTACCTTATTTCGATGGGCGAACTGCCCCGAGACCTATGGGTATTATGCTGCACGTCTCGATTAGTCGAACCGTCTTTAGCAGCACAGTAACGGGCGGTCGCGACCAGGACTCCACCATGCACACGCCCGCGCTACCGACATCTGGACATCAACACTCCGAGGATGAGAAGGAGGAGGAAAGCAAAACGGAGCCCGAGGAGCACCTTGTAGAGCTGCCAAGAGCGACTAATCACGGCTTCGGCGTCACTGCATACTTCGTGAGGTCGGGCACTGGACAGGGCACCATCTGGGAAACCGACGGAGACGATGAGGAAATGTTTGTTATCCAGCTTCAACAGCACCTTAATAACGAAAGTAGTTGTGCTTCGAGGCGAGCACCAAAGATCGTCACTAGAGGCACCCTTTGGAAAGTATCTCAATTTTCTCAGGGAAAACGTTCAACAGCCCTGACTTCGTCTAAACTGACGAACAAGCTCATGGATATGTCACGACCTCTATCCGAGACGCAACTAATCCGCCTTATCAGAGGCGAAATCGATGATGAAGACGACTTTGAGAAGCTACTAGATTCGGCGCTGGTTCAGACCCAAGAATCCATTCCAATGGCGCCAATCGAGGAGGGCCAAATTGTGTTTGAGGATGATGCAATGGTTCGTCTCAAATCGCAATCCGTAGTTGCGGCATGTTCCCCAATGGCTCACGTTGTTTCGTCCGGGCGTACATCCGGAAATGCCCCCCTAAGTGCGCTTCTTAGATTGGATCCAAGTGTGCGCGATGGGGTTATGCAAGGTCGCTTGTTCGCGGATCAGACAGTACTACCTCCGTGCGTGGATTCCATTTCCGTCGTGGCCAGCAGCGAAGTGATACAGACGTCACTGGGATCATTGCTTTTCCGTGGCGTTTTGGCTCGTGGTGTAATTAGGCTGTTTGCCTACCGTGTTCATGAACAATCTCTCCTTCAAAGCCAAATCGGCTTCACAGAATACTCTATCCAGTCCGACATCAGTGTACGTAGTCCCACGGATGTAAATTTCGGAGTTATGGCTCGGCACTGCTCCGTCCAGAACGCGGTGGCTATCGCGGTTTGCCACAGCGGTGCCATATACAGCAAGGTTGCATATTTGTCAAATGGCGCACTCACATTTACCGGCGAACAGTCCATTAAGCTCGAAGGATTGCCCTCGAACGGTGTGCCCATGTCACTCGCATGGGTACATGTCAGCCAGAACACCACACCTCCTGGGACGCTAGGATGTGTGCTTCTGGTGCTACAACCCAAGAGCATTGTGGTAGTGGAATTTATCACACGCGAAACCGACGATGGATCTCCATCATTGCTGTCCAGTCACCTGCAACTCCAGTCCCACATTGTATCCAATGATTTAGTCGAACAGGATTCGCTGCAGGTGTTGGTTGCGTGCCCGAACTTCTCACTGCCAGCGCAAGATACCCTCCCGGCCGTTGCGCCACTCCTGATTACTACCTCTTCCGGGATGACGCACCTTTGTCTATTAGCAATGATACGGCGGGCCGATGCATATGCGTTCCGACTTTTGCCGCCTTGTATGACAGTTGAGATGAACTCCTCGAACACGTCGGCACACCTAGGTCAGACCCTGACATCCTCCCCCACGTGTTACGACGACTTTGGCCTCCTGCCGGAAAGAAGCAAGGGCAAACAATCCAGTGCTCCCGTAACCCCCACGCTCCCCGTTCCTGGTAAACTGACGGCGGCGACGGTACGTCTAATCGATGGAGCCGACCTTACCGCGTTACGACGAGCCGCTGAGGCAACTGAGGCCGAAGGCAAGATCGGGGTGTACGACGCGCCAAGCGTACGTCGCTCGGAGTTGGATGAGCTACCCCTTCACTTTTTTGTTCTTGCGCTTGGTGACACAACAGGGGCGGTCACGGTAGCTATGGTGGCGATTAGACTCAGGCTTCCCCAAGGCAGTACAGCTGACTCAACTTTGGTTACGCTTCAAGCGCATGCGGGGTATCAAGTCGCAGGTCAGCTCCTTCCCGAACCCGGTGTTCTAGATCAGGTCCATCTGGATGGCTCACTGGGGCAGAATCGGTTCACATGTAGCGGCGACAAGCTAGTTCTTCCTGTACTAAGTATAATTTGGAGCCAGTCGCTGCGCCGTCTCCTGATCTTGCGCGTACGCGATACATCCGAGACCGGTCGCCGCCCCTCCATCAGTCGGCCTCAAATTGATGCTGCATTGGTATCGTGTGCCTTGGTTCCACGAAAGGAGCGTGATTTTCGTCGCCTTCTACTGCATCGCCAGTTGCGAACAACCATGCCAAATCTGGTGTCAACAGATGCCCCTGGTGTTGAATTGATGCTTCGCCTCACACCCATCGCACCGCTCCCCACAGTCAATGCATTACCAGTGGCCGGAAGTGGCGAAGCTGTAACCAAAGTTAGTTCATTCCCCACAGTTCTTATTGAAGGGGCGTCTATTTCCAGAGGACTTGCGGTCCAACTATCTCATCGACGTGCAGCTGGTTCTGCGCCGATGCTTTGGCATCATATTGGTCAAGCCTTGCATGCGCTCGTAAACGAGGCTGCTTCGTCCGGTAGTCCCAGTGGAGTTCTGTCAGTGGGACGTCGTCGCCTGGTTAAAGCAGTTGCAAGAGCATTCAACAACGCGTTCCGTCTCGTCTCAAATGAGTTTGCTGAGGCAATCTCAGACTACATATGGCGACACCGAGTCATCGTGGCACGAGCTCTTATGCGACGACAAGGACGTGTTTTCCACATGCTTGGCAACGTATCACCATATGATGTCCAGTCATCACTCAGTGAGCTTGGTTGGGTCGTCGGCGAATGGAGCTCCTCCAGGGCTAATTCCGCACCACCCGACTCGTCGTCAAATATTGGTGACGAGTCTGATCGACCGACCTGCGGAGCCACACCTGAGGCTGCAAGTTCTAGCATGACCGGACAAGAAAACAAATCTCAGGAAAGCGACTCCTCACCTCCTACGACCGAGGAGTATGGTCGACAGTTGTCAGTTTTGCAAGGTATTGAGGCTGCTGACGCTGCTCGAGAGTTTGGACTCGCGCCTGACATGTCGCAATCAACAAGTCGGCATATGAGTAGCGCAGACCGCACGCAGTATCGATCTGGATCTGCTTATTCGCTCGACGACAAGGCATGTCACATTAGTTAGAGTCGAGAACTGTGGTGACCTTTACACGAGCCATTTGGTTCGGGCTGTCTGGAGTTTAGACTTTACACTTACTGTTCCATACATGTAGGGCTTAAATTGTATTTGAAATGTACTATTATGTAGCATACTTGGACTAAGATAGACGAAAGCAATAAACTACATTACTGGTCTTGCTCCCAAGCGATTTCAATGTGCTTAGGCACGTTGGCGTTGTTCGTATCGAGTGCATCGGCGATCACGGCAACCTTGTTCTTCAATTCTGCGATGGCACGGCGGAAAAGCTCTTCAGGTGGAATTGCTCCTACGGACTCGATTGTGAAGATGAAGTGATCACGTACTCGACGCAGGTTGATCCGTTTCTCGTGCTTGGGATCACGAATGCATTCTCGGCACATTGTGCAGCTTCGAGCATCACCCACAACGGCTTGTGGTCCGTTACCCATATCCTCAATGTCAAAGACACCCATGGGGCACAGCTCAGCTAGCTGCTTGGCCTCCTCGCCGAGGAACGGCTCGTTGAAGGTGATATCAGGCATCTGGCGGTAGAACGCTGTTGAGACAGGGGACCACTTGGCGTGATCACGGCCAATGCCCTTGACAACGTGCAACTCGGCCTCAATGCTTTGTCCTGGACGCAATTTGGCAATGACAATATCATCGTATACTGGGCGAATAGGATCGTCCTTGAAGCGCTCGGCTTGGGATCCCTGAGGAATCCACTGCAGCTGCGAGGAATAGACACTGCCATTCTTGTACTCTCCGAGCGCTGAGTTGGGACCAGGTGTGCAGGCAACTTCTAATGTAAAGACTGTTGTGTTGTGCTCCGTAGGAATGTCATCGTTCTCGTGCAAATACTCGAACTTGCTAGGATCTGCATAGATGGGAACAAGGCCCAGTCGATGGGCGAGGACTTCGTCCTGAATGATGCTGGTGTTTTGGAACAGAATAACCTTCTCAATTGCCATGGTGGGTACGTCCGAAAGCAAGATACGTCGTAGTGCGTTGGCAATGGGAGCACCGACACCAATCAAGTCAAACACGATCGTATCATGCGTCAACTCGATGATCTTAATCTTGAGGTTGCGCTTGAACTTCTCCATGGAAAACGAGTTGTCGTATCCGACCGCGTGGAACGCATCGGGATCCTCGGCCTCATGCGTGTGCTCAAGATGCGTGGGTTTAACGAACACCCGTGTACGCATTGCCTCGAGGTGGTCCGGCAGCGAAGCGCTCTTGTCAGAGCTTGCCGCGGATGTGTTTTTCTTCGATTTGGATGGCTTGCTGGATGTGCTCATGGGTATGACTGGGTATTAGACGGTCTCGCGATTCGCTACGTCGATCTACACAATTTTTAGACTCGATCACTTGCTCCAACTCGAGATATCGATGTTTTTCCAATCTACGCAGCATTGGAAATTTCTCCTGCCTCCGTTGGTCCCTTGCGGTGTCCGAGAGTTGAGAAGGGGTATACGGCCCGCGTATGCAAGTGCAAGGACGGCATGGAGTGGTGTGGAAAATTGCGGAATTTCACGAGTATATGCGGCACTAGTTATAATGTGTGTTGATATGCATTTTAATGAGGCCTCTCGCGACTGCCCCACTCACGAAGAATATCCCTCCGTCGCAAAAGGTAGGGTTTCCAGTCTTGTCGCCTCGACCAGGCTTGGAGAAGTGAAAAACGAACGACTGATGAGGTGATTTGTGTGTCGAAAATGGGCCGATGTAGCGAGTGCTGGGGAGTAATGTAGACGCTATGTCATACACACACCAGGCGTCTATCAAGTGCACGTGTCATATTCACCATACACTTCCGTGTATTATCGGAACAAGCGCGTTTTAGAATGAAATATCTCACCTGACAGCACGCTCGCTTCTATTCACGCCAGCACCGCACCCTTGCGGAGCGTGCGTGATACATGTGATCCTTTGTGTGTTTCAACACATCTACGAACCTTTTCCCCGTTTCTTCTTCGCGCAGTCGTTGGCGCTCACTTGGAAATTGACTCGAATGCAGCAACTAATGTTAACGTATACCTTACTCCAACCCACTTGCATGTACTGCGTGTACCAACCTCCCCGTTGTATAGGTTTTAGAGCACGGTTTGCCTTTTCTAAGTTGTTTTGGATTCATTCGTGTGGTCTTAACAACTCTAGAACGAACAAACCCGGAGCCTAGCCATCACTTAGGTTTGAACTTGTCAAGGTCGTTTCTTACCCAATCGTTTTGAAGTACTCCTCCGAGCATCCCGGTGCCTGCACATTCCCTGGACGCTCCCTAACCCGTTCGCTCCCTTAGTTTGCGGTCCGTGTCAAACACCCACGGCGAGAGACCTGACGCGAGACAAGTAGGACATTACTGCCCGTCTGTCGTTTCCTTTGCAACCCTACTGAACTTACCTACTAGTAAATCAAGGTCGCAAAAATACCGGCGCAAATAGGACTCACTCGGTGTTGATATCACTCCATGTCATACACCACAAGTCCAACGAAGAAACCCACACCAGGCTACGCTTCAGCGACTGCATCGTCCGCTGCTATGTCAGCCTCTTCACAGATTCGGCCCATCCGGGTCATCGGACCAGGCCCGACCTCAGCAGCAAGTATGGTTGCGGCTGCTACAGCTGCCTCCAATCTTACGGCCGCTGGCGCTGGAGTTGCCACAACTGTAGGCGTCAAAGGTGCTTTCAACTCTCCCAAAACCAAGAAGACTGTTTCGGTAACTGCTGCACCGTCATCGTCTTCGCTTACAACTGGCAGCACCGTCCCAGCCGCCACAGCCTCGCTCAACACACGATTCACATCGACGCCTAGCCGACCTGGCTCCACAGTGTCATCAGCCACGCCCAGCATAAGTCGACAACCTAGCGCTGGCACTGCCGCCACGACAAGCGTCTATGCAGACCCTGATTCTCCTATCGCTTCTGCAGTTCGCCGACCCCAGCTCCAAGTCGCCACTGCGCAAGCTGCAGCTGCAGCGGCTGCTGTCCCAAGCCGATCACAACAGCCTACGCTGATCGCCTCAGCTGAACCCCGCAAGCACCTAAACCCGGCTGCTCCGACTGCTGCGTCCGGATCAGCAGCGGAGACAGGTGTGGTGCTTGTCGAACGAAAGGTGGCCACCATGGACAAGGACAAGGAGAAGGAGAATTTTGCCACTCCAGAAGACCCCGCCAAGACCACAACGACGAAGGCGGTGGCCGATGCCGCCATGAAGTTGGGTTTCCATGTTGAGGAAATCCGAGCCCCGGTTTTCCGATACGAACCACAGTGCATGGCACCTATTCGGAAGATTTTGGAAATCGTCGAATCGGGGCCATATGAGCGGGATGCAGAGGGCAAATTGATCATTCCACCTGAGACCCAACAGGCTATTTACAAGTACGTCTCACAACAAGATGAGGTGTTTGACCCATTCCTCTTCATCCGAAGTCTCCCTCCGTTGTCCAATGCCGTTCCTCACCCGCGAAAATCGCCTATCCCCAAGAAGGCACCTGACGCACCCAATATCACACTCGCACTGGATCTGGATGAGACGCTCGTCCATTGTTCCATCCAACACATTGACAATCCAGACCTGACATTCAACGTGAACTTCAATGGTGTTCCATACGAGGTTTACGTGCGAATTCGGCCTCACCTTGAGTACTTCCTGAAGCAAGTCTCAAAGTGGTTCGAAATCATCGTCTTCACAGCCTCGCAGAAAGTTTACGCAGACACCTTGCTGGATATCTTGGATCCTCGAAACGAGTACATTTCGCACCGCGTCTTCCGTGACTCGTGCGTATGTGTCGACCAGAACTATCTCAAGGATCTCACTATCCTGGGACGCCCCACAGAGCGTGTCTGTATCATTGATAACAGTTTCCAGGCCTTTGGTTTCCAGCTCGACAACGGAATTCCGATTGAGAGCTGGTATGATGACCTCGCGGACTCGGAACTGCTCAACCTTGTACCGTTCCTCCATCATCTGAAGGATGTCTCAGATGTGCGACCGTACATTCGTGAGGCGTTCCGTGTCAAGGATTGCATCTCTGTGCTTCCAAACTTTTATGAATCTGGATACGATTAACTGCAATTGTATAGTTCCATTCATAGCCGATGTTTCGAATTGTTGTTATTGTTCTGCTTCATTATCACTCCAAGTATGTACTTGATTGAATTCAAATCTTGACCGTTCCTGCCAAACCCGGAACATTGACTGCATTCGTCTCACCTCCTGAACATTGATATATCTGACTCATGTACTCGCGTCTTTGTTATCACTGGCACTCCTAGCTGACAGCATCGTTTCACGAAGCTATCCGTGAGACTTCATTTGTCACTCTTGTATCACTTGATTCCCTATGTACTTTGCCCCTAGTTCTTCCCCCCATTTCCTCCCAATATTCCCCCCACTTCTTAGGTTTTTTTATATCAGTCATTTTACTTTGTGATTTCGTCCTGCAACACTTCGGTCCATTATGAATCGCCCAAAGACAGTTGTGTGTCGAGTTCATCGCTCAGGTCATCAGAATCGGGATTGTGAGATTGAACAATACACTAGCCGGTAGTTTTATTTTACTACTCGGGTTAATTTACACAGACAAAAGGTTGGAAGCAAATGCCATGAGTTCATCGTGGAGATCCTTAACGTCATCGGGCAGGGCCGTGGCATCGTTAGAATTGGTCGTAGAAGGAGCAGGCGTATGTAGCGAGGATGGCGTACTTGGAGTTGGCAGTGCAGGTGGAGCAACCGACGCAGGGATTGGAAATGGGGAGGTCGCTCGAGATGATGCGTGTGAGGTACCACTAGAGGGCGACCCCAATGAGGCTCTAGAAGACGTACGGCGATGCATTAGGTCAGATCTTGAGATCTTTCGAACGTGGCCAGGACCCTTGGTTGGTGATAGAGCTTCATTCTCAATCTGGGTCACTTGGTCGAGTTCGATAAAGTCATCCTCCGCGCTGCTTAAGTTTGCCGTTGGGTGCTGTGGCTGGCATGGCTGCTGCGGCTGCTGCGGCTGCTGGAACGGCTCCTGTTGATGTTGCTGCAACCGATTTTCTTCGACTTGGCCCACAGATAGACATAAGTCCGTTGTAGCGAGCTCTTGTAGAGCATCGCTTGCCCTCTTCAGCTCATGTAGGTCGTCCATTGTGAGCTCAGTGGACTTGTCGACAGACAGAACCACAATTGCACTTTGATCGAGAAGTGTAGGAGACTCGAAGTTTTGTTGCTGTTGTGGTTTGTTGGGTTGTTCCATGGAGAGCCGGCGCTTACCAACCGAATCTGTGTCGACTGGACTCTCCCTAGCAGTGGAGGAGCTGGAGATATTACACTCCTCCTCTGCTTGTGTCGCCTGATCACCCTCCAGAGCTATCGAGTCATTCAGACCACGCTGACGCCGGACCAGCTGCTCCAGCAATTTCGACTCGCTTGCACGAATCTCTTCCAGTAAAGCCTGTGGGTTATCCTTGAGTCCACTCAATACTTCCACACGCCATGACAGCGACAAGGCGTCAGCATCGTTTGCACAATGGCGGGCGTCCGGCTCAGGAGCCTCACCTTGAGGTGGATCTTCGGGCTCCTTCTGGCTCGTGGGTCTGGATAACTCAGTAACAGACTTGAGCGCCTCAGATGATGCCTTGGTTGCGAAGACACTGCTTCTTCGACGCAAACGTGGCATTATGAGAGGTTGCGACACAGAAAACCTGCGGGGGGACTGATTCGATTCTTGTGCAGGAGTGGACATTCGTCTTTTCTCGAAGGTGCTGGAGAGGTTATTCGGAGATGACGAGACAACTTGCGGTTGCCTCCGGGCGGAGGGGGACCGAGGCGATGCCAATTCTGACTCCAACTGAGTGTGCCTAGCCCGTTCCTTTTCACGACATGCAGCTACCGAGCTCTCAATCCAATCTGGGTTTTTGGGAGGGGGTGAGGTTGGATCATAGTTGCGTAATCCGTGTTGCCATGCATTTGTTGCGTGGACAAAGTAGACGTCCTGCACCTGAACTGGCACCGCGGTCCAAGAGGATGAAGTTGTAGAGCGGGAACGCGAGCGTGAATGTGATCTTTCTGAGTGCTGAATACATGCACGCGCTTCGCAGGTACAGAGCTTCACGAATCCATCAATTGTAGCATCGCACCGAGCGCTTGTTGGTGAGATCGGTACAGTAAGTTGCGATTTGCTGCTACTTCGGCTGAGACTTTTCTCACCCTCTATCTCTTGCGATGGATTACTTGAATGCGGAGACTCTCCTCGGACGTCGGGGTTTCTACTGGCGCTTCTGCGATCGTCGTGTGGTGGGAAGAGGATTCTCCTCTGCCGTGGCTGTTGGACTGTCTCAATGGTGGTCGTCGCTGAAACCTCCATTTGTTCCGCTTCGGTCAAGACGAGATCTGCTAGCGCCGACAGCTCAGAAGCGGGGCAGGTGTCTGAATGAGGTCCTGCACACTCAAGTTTTTTTAGTGCTGCAGCATCAGCGCGAGCTTTCCGTGCCGCTTGGAGATACTTGAATGCGCTTCTCAGAGCATCTTGCTTCTCATGCAGGGCGGCGTATCCTGTCATTGTTGGAGGCTCTGAGGGAGGCAGAGGCTGTGATGACTCATCACACGGATTACCCAATATGGGTCGTACTGCCCGTGGCCGTGATGTTGACGCCCTTGGTGTGGCGGCTCGAGGGAGCTGTGGCTTTTTGCTGATTGGAACGCGCGACGAGTCAGATGGTCTGAAACCATCCTTTCTCTCGGGATGATCGATCAGACTCAACTTCGCAGTGTAGATTGAGGGTTCTGATGTTTTTGTACTGTTATTCCACATGGGTCGAGGCTTAACAGGGGTTACGTGCCGTGTTTCTCGGCGTGGTGTCTGTCGGCTCTCGCCACTCTCGTATGCCTGATGGAGACCAAGAGAGATTCCTCGAGTGTCTGTGAAGGGGTGAGGATCTGCATGCCGGTCATAAACACAGGCCTCATCTGGGGAAAAGTAGTCAGAAGCTGGCATTGCAGCTGTGGACATGTCACTTCGAGTGTGCGAGTCTGGTATTGGTGTGACCGTGCCGGTTTGTGGGCTCCAAGTCGTCTGAGGTCTGGCTGGGTCCGCTTCGACGGTCTCTGTGCATCGATCGGGTTGCGTAGTGCCCGTGCCAGTGTGGGATTCTTGTGGTTCATATCGTGGTGATATCACTTGGGTATCAGACGTAGACGCTGCTTGCGAATGCTCCAATGTCGGGGATACTCTCAGTTGTCGGTGAACGACGTTTCGGATCGTTTCCTCCTGTTGGGCAAGGAAATGCAGTATTTGCGCGCCTGCGGATGTCCTGCGATGATTCGTCTCAGCGTTGCCGGATGGTATCATTCCATCTATACTTGCGCTTTGTGTCGTTGCCTGACCCGTTTGCGCCTCCTGAAGACCTCCAGCACAACTCACCAGGTCAGGAAATCCGGCGAGTCGGGTTTTCGAACCTGTGCTCGAGGGACGGTGGCTTTCGCGACTCATACGCGTGTGCACTCAACTCACGCCCACTGCACGAGTCTGGTCAGAGGCGTGGCTACTAACAACACGAATGAACGCGCGAGAAAACGACTGGTTCACAATGTAGCAGAAATAGTTGGAAACTTATCCGTCCTGGCCTAGATTATGGGCCGTAGAAAGCAGTGAGACTCGACTGGACCCGATACGAGCCATGCAGACAGCATGACTTGAATCGGGGCCGAAATCATCCTCTGTGCATCCTACAGACTCTCCTGTCATTGCGAAAAGGACCGAATTAAGCTTGGGAGACAAATTTTGCCAACATGAATTTATTTTGTCTGTTGAGTAGAGCTCGAGGATCCTGTGGTGGAGCGCTCCTGGAGAGCTATTCGAGCATCAGACCTCGAGCCTCTCGGCGCTTGCGCGTCGGATTCAGCAAGTCCATCTTGGGGAGTGTGCTTGTAGTCGGTTTCTTGGTCTTCGCGGATTGCGGGAGCAATGACTGAAGAACTACACCTCCGGCGATGGCTGTATCGCCAATTCTTGCTGCAGCGGCTGCGCCAGCTCCATCCTTCGCTCCTGCAAGAGAGAGTGCTGCACTACGCTCAACAAGTAAACCACCCGCATCGTTCGGTCTCTTCTTGCGAATGAGCGAGTTAACGAGCTGGTACTTGGTTTCGAGAATCTTGCGCAGGGTGATAAGTGATTCGACTGGTTGTTTCTTCAGAGTCGCAACGTAGCGTGGATCGCTCACAGCCAAGAGGATTAAATCCAATACAGGGCCCGGATTAGAAACATCAGGTTGAGTTGTGGTCCGTGGCGCTCCAGATGTTGCAGCCGGGTCCAGCGAGAGCGACTCGTCCTGTGTCAGCGAGTAAGACCCCTGAGACTTGCTCTCTACTGAAACTTGTGGTGTCGCAGCAAGTGAGCCCGACAGCCCCGATGGCGCGTGTGGTCTTACACCAGAAAATAAGTGATACAACGCCAAGAGTGGGTCGGAGGACTCCTTTTCCTCTGCCTCCAGCTGCTCGGCCTTGACTGGATGGGCATGTAGGTCCTGATCCTGTGTGGTTGAAAGCGATCCCTGCTTTAAACCTTGCCCTCGTGTAGGACGGTCAGTACTGGCCTTTGTAGAAGCATACAAGATCTCAAGGATCACTAAGCTCACACCCGCTGCGGCCTCGGTCAGTCTCTGCCGTTCAATGCGGTTTTTCTTTGCGCTTTCGCTAGCAGGAGAGCTCGTTGAGCCTAATGGAGAAGTCGCTGATGTGGTTGTAGATGTCGGAGTTGTTGACTTGGTTTTCGAATCTTGGACTGGTGTAGACCTTGAAGGAACAGCAAACATGCCACTGGTGATCGCATCAGAGTCATCTTCGATAAGCGCAGCTCGCTTTGCCTGACGACCTGTTGACCCTGCAGGGAGTGGGACATTAATTACCGAACCCGGCTCCGAGTTTTGTAGCGCGATGGCCATTGAGTTCGTGCTCTGGCGCTCTGATGGATGCGTGGCCAATTTGTTGAGCTGGGCACTTGTCTCTGGTGTAGTCATCGTTTTCCGCTTTTGCCCCAACAGAATCCTAACATCATCATACTTAGGTGACCAGAACCAGAGGTTTGATAGTGCTAGGAACTCCTCAGATAGCGAATTGAATGGCCCGGCGTCGGCTATGACAAACTCGCCTGCCTCTGTGCACCTCACCCCGAAACCGCGATCTGTCAGCGCATCCACAGAGGCCTTGTCTATTCGAGCAATTGTGTAGTATGGGATGACTACTGGAGGTAGCACTGTAGCTGAAGCCCTTGCCGAAGGTGTAGAGCTCATTGACAACGACGCAAACCCGCTTGGCAGACTCGAAGAAGGGACGAGAACACCCACTCGACGAATCGGAAGTGTTCCTGCGAGGTACAATCCCTCATCGAGTGCATATACGAGCGTGAGTCGTTGGCAAAGGCGATCGGGATTGCCGGCTAAGTCGCAAAAGATGGAAGGAGTTGTCATGTTTAGCTCATCATCCGCTTCATCCACGTCGATAGCATCCTTTGCTTTGTTCACCCCAGGCGGCTTGCGATTGCTAAACGCTGCGACCATTTTATCAGCAATCTCGTTAAACGGCGCAGAGTGGATGCCCACTTCGGTTCGAATATGCCGCTCGATATCACTCGAGCGCAATACAGATTGCCAGAGACGAGAGCCGTCTGTTAGCGACAGCAAGATGCAGCCTAGTGTGGGACTCCACCTAATGTTCAGGATCAGATAGCTGGGGACAACCTGAGTAGTCATGGGACCCCCTGAGGAGCCGCCTGTACCAGCCCCGGCGGGAACGGCGACAGCCGCGCCCACACTCGCCCCGAGCAGCATGCTCTGTGTGATAGGCGCGAGTAGTGGCTCGATGATCAGTCCGGCAGAGGCGCCAATAGGTGTTTCTCCAGCAGCCTGGTGTCCCAGCGTCTGGAGCAGGACATACATACTTTGGTCCTGAGTGGATGCAAAATTCCGCGCATCCGTCGCGAGCGTGGCATATAGTGTCGAGAGTTTCGACTTGGGATCGAGTGTCCGAGGTGATGGTGTAGAAGTAGGCACAATCGTGACGAGGTTGTGCAGTCTCTCTCCGAGCGATACAAACCAAGCAGGGGGTGTAGCGTGGCCCGAGCTCGCCGATCGCGCGGCCCTGGTGACGTGGCTCATGTCTGCAGCGCCAATTCGCCTCGTTCTGGTACTTCGCTCCGAGCTCGAATTAAAAAATCGTACGTCTCAAGAAGTGTGGTGATCTAAAACATACAGATGTGGAAATGTCAGGGTGATTAAAATTTTATGATTCAAGTCCTCACACTTGGTTGCATCCTTGCATCGCATATAGAACCGCGAGAATGTCCGCCCAGGCCTTCAAAACGAGCAATGCTAGGGCCTCGCACATTCGAAATCTCTTCTTCTGGGAGCCCAAGCCGCAGTGGAACCGTGAGAGCGTAGTTTTAATTACGGGTGGTGCGTCGGGTATTGGACGTCAATTGGCACGACTTTACGCCGATCGCGATGCTCGTATCGTGATCTGTGATATCAATCACATTGCACTCGAAGAGACAGTGATTGAGCTCAGAACCATATCACGACGCACCAACGGTGTGAAGGACATCTCGCCCGAGGCCCTCCAACAGCTTGTGCAGGATAACTTCCCAGGCACCCCTGCAGTCTCCACGGGTGGCGCTGCTGCAGCAGCAGAGGGATCTAGCGCCAGCAGTGGCGGCGACCCCAGCATCCTTCTCGATACGAGCCCCAAGGGCAAATGCATCTTTGGTGTCAAAGTTGACGTTACCAAGGAGAGCGACTGTCAGCGCTTCATCGACACCGCCATCAAGTTGTTTGGGCGCATTGACAATCTCATTCTCTGCGCGGGCATCGGTGCTCACAACATTTTTGCAAAGACTAAGGACCTAAGTGTGTTCCATAAGTGTATGGTACGTAATGGATGGCGAGTGACCTTCGCCGCACAGCGCCTGTGAGAGAGTGTGGCGTAATGCCTCAACAGCCACCGAACTCCTGTCAGACACCAATGTCAATCTCGTTCGAGCCTCCTCTCTAACTCGCACTCGATGCTTACAGCTACCACCAACTCGCACCCTCTTCCCGACCTCGTCTAGAATGTGAACTTCTACGGATATCTAAATTGCACCCGCGCCGCACATGAGCACTTGATTCGAAGCAAAGGCACGCTCACGGCGATTACCTCGTTTAGCGGAGAGGTTGGACTTCCTTATCGAACAGCGTACTGCGCAAGTAAGTTCGCTGTCACTGGTTTCCTGGAAGCGCTCAGAGCAGAAATGCAGCACTTGGGAGGATCAAAGTACGATATTGTTGTCGTGTGTCCCCCAACCGTCGCAACCAATCTTCGCAAGAACTCGATCACAATCGACGAAAGCCTGAAGAACGCCCCCGTGGATGACTCAAAGGTTATGAAGGTTGAGGACTGTGCAGCATGCATTCTAGATGCAACCGATCGACGTCTGCGCAAGGCCTTCTTCCCATTAAAGTCCGCAGTTGCGAGCTACCTACGACCGATCGTCCCTGATATCATTGACAAGCGAATCTGGGAACGCTCGAGTTTGTAAGCACGACGTCCAGCGCAATGTTAATCCCTTTGTTACCCTTTGTTACAGCAATTGAGTTCAGTGTTGATTTGCAATGTTCATAAAACTTTGCACCCAATGTCATATTTGGTTTAGGATTGGAATCATACATTCACCATCGCTTGGTCATCCAGACAAGATGCAGCGGAAGAGAAGATGTGTTCCAGCTTTATTAGTATTCACAGCTTGCTTGTTTGAATAGTGTCTACTGACACTAGTTTGGGGTTCTAGAAAATAGAGGTAAGTGCGCATTGAAGTCCATTAGACTACCGCAAGTTCTGGCATGCAATGGCTGACCACCGAGTTCACAGAAAGCTGTGAAAAGCCTAGGTTTCAGAAGGAAGGCAGCATGGAACAAGGTTCTCAACAGGGCGCCCGGAAGAACCTGGCTTTGCGAGCTCGAGGTGCCTCGTATGGGAGCCATTTAGACGCCATGAGATCATCTTCAACAAGACACGTTTTGAACAGAGTATATCACTTCTGGATCTCTTGCTTGTACATACCTTGATCAATAGCAATGTGACATCCACCATAAGTGGCAGAAGCCTTCCCAAACTGAGCAGTGACCCGTTGTCTGCACGCCGTAAGAAGATAAATCAAGAGCAAGGTAAGCAAACTGTCTTATCACCAGCAGACCAAGACCGTCCGTGTACGGAAATAAAAAACTTCGGACTCAACCTCAGAGATCTTGGTGGAATTAGCTTTTCGTCATCGCTTAGCTCAAGAGTAGCAATGATTTTTAGTACATCATCAGTGAGTACGAGAAACAATATGCCTGGACACATGAGATGGAACGTACTCTAGACGAGAGATCGCAGTAGAGAAAATGCAAAGAGGGGTTAAGTGTGGGGTTCCAGAGCTTGTCTTGATAAGCCAGTTGCGCTGAGTCGCTTGAAAGCGTGCAACTCGAATCATTGAGAAAGAATTATGATTCAGACAAATGCCTCGTATTTGTACATCAAGGATAATGTTCTCCTGAAGCTTATATAAGGGCCCGCAGAACGCGAGCACCTCGAAACCCCACTTGAACTTCAGACTCGTCGTCTAATAGTTTGTGTCATCACTATGGCCGTTCTTATAACTCAATATCATCGAAGTTGGTATGGGGACGCAGAAAAAGAACATGTGTAGGATGCGTACCTTATGCATTTGGGAACATGGATCCTCACTCAAGAGGCCGAGATGCAACAAGTTGGCAATTCTACATGTGGAAACAATTGACAAACAAATGCGTCAGGACAACGTTCATATCGAGCTCAAAGCGTTGAATCGATCTTAAATGTTGATCACAAACAATAATAGGCGACGCTGTAGCACAGTCGTAATTACAGCTATGATCGAACAAAAGAGGTCGTGCGTCAGACATCCAAAGAAGGCAATAGTTATTAGTTTCATCAGGACTCAGTACAGGTCCGTGGTTATCATCAGTGCACAGTGGGTGTTCTCGAAACTTGCGATGAAGCAGCTCAAGAGTAATTTACATACCTGAAATGACATCCTGGTGCATTTCTACGTTATGCATCACCCAATCCGAGTTTAACAGCTGGAAATACCAAGTGTAGACAGCGATAAAAAAAACATGACATTGTGTGAGGTTATACGTCAAGCAGTGCCACATGATGACATCATGACTTGGCTCCGGTGGCAATTAAGATCCAAGGAATTTATCTCAGAGACAACTTTCTCGGCACTAGTCCGCAGGGTTTTGAAACGGCTTTGTACGGCCACCCTGCGCACCGCCTACGTCCGCCCGTCACTGTTGTCTGGGTATCGTCATGGAAAAAGGGCATTCCGCTTGGATCGTACATTTTGCAATACAAAAACAGTGGGTCAATACGAACCTAGGTGGAGCAATGAAATGGATAGTGATACAAACACCAGTGAGTGTCATGTAATGCCGCAGAAGAAACCGCTACACGGTGATGTCATTATTCACAAATTGACAAAAGTGCATCGGATAATGGTTTTGTGTCTCATCAAGGAGTTCAGAAGCAGAACTGAAAAGGTTATCATCATTTGCTTGCAAGGACGTGGGATGTCGCATCGGGATCAATACCTGTTCACATACCTTAATTCTCGTCAAATGGAAATTTCCAGTCGTCTCCCTGTCATTGAACCGCGAGGGGTGTGTGCAGGTCTGGAAAGGCAAAGGCAACAAGATACGATGGGACGTATAATAACATGAGTCAACTGCATATGAATGGGACAATCCACGCTGCTATCGTGGTCAGCATCGCGGACTCAAACCAGACACTCAACTAGAACAAAACGAATCGCAACGAGGGTTAACCAAAAGTAGGTATTCAGACTTACTGCTACGTCCTGGCAAGAACGTCGCAGTTCAATCTTGGGTCTCGTCATTGTCGATAAGACGGGGAAAGAAAAGGTGTCATCATTTGGCATACCTCCTTTTGGATCAAACACACCCGCGTACACCCGTTGCTTGCTTGTTTCGTTTACACTCGCAGGGACCATCAATCCGAATCTCTTTCTTGCTTACCTTCGTGGTTCAGGGAATCAATCACCACTAACTACATCGCAGAGCATGCGGAGGCTAACGCCGATGCCGATGCCGATGCCGATCGCACGCGTGGTGACAGAGCAAGCTGTACACTGTGGTTCCACGGATGAATTCACTTCCAACTCGATCCATCCTAGGCCATACCCTAACGTAGATGGCCTAACGTGTGTCGACGAAAGAGAAAGCCGAGACAGGGTGAGATTAAACACAATGCAAGTGAGTGCGAGTTCGTGCATAACGTGCATGTGTGAGTGTGTGGATGGCCAAGTCCTGCCATGCCATGTCATGTGATGTCACGTCACGTCACGTCACGTCACGTCACGTCATGTCCATGGCGGTCCACACCAGGCCGCCTCAGTCGGCCAGTCACAAGTGTCCTGGCCCGGATTTGAGCACATCAGAACGCTCAGTTTTAAAAAGCTCGTTTTAGTTCTCGCATAGTGCGAGCTAAGTTTGATTTCATCAGTGCATTCCTATCTAGTTCCACGCGAGCGCTGGTTCACTACGTAGATTGATTAATATATCAGTCCATGTAACGACCGATTTCGCGTTAAATCGAGACTTTCCTCTTCTCAAATTCGCGCACTTTGCTGAGACCGCCTGAACGGATTTGTCTTTACGTACATATTTGACGACGTAGTGGCGTGTGTAGGAAAATACCAGTGTGTGTAGAGTGTATACTACACTCTACCGCGTCACTTCAGCGTGGATTTCACTCGCCTCACGGGTGTATATATCGCTTTTTACGCATATTATACACTGTTTTCCGGCTCGAAATTTCCCTCAATTTCCCACGGCCGGGTGGCTCACGGTTAAACCTGACCCGGACGGGGGTGACGAAATACTCAGCGTTCCCCATTGTTCCCATTCGTTCGAGTCGCGAGTCGCGAGTCCACGCTCGAGTCCACAGACTACGTGTCTTAAGAGCCTCGTTGTTTGTATTGACGAGCGCCGATGGCCGGTCCTGATGTAGGTTGCTTTGAAATGAGATAATAAGAGGCAACCCCAAGAGTGTCTGACGCAACCGGCGTGAGAGGATTCTACACAAGAGTAACTATGTCACTGTAGTGCGAATGAAAGTAAACCCGAAGAAATATGCAGGACTACCTAGCGGGTCAAGCTGAAAGTTAGCCGTGCTCGCATTGACCCTCCCTATTCTCAAGTCTGAATTATAGAATAATACAAAGCTTCAGTATGGAGAATAAGTGAATACTATACAACATCTTGGCTTGAGCGACGGGAATGCGGGCACCATTGGATATGGAAGGGCTGAGATTTAGCAAGTAAATTGCTAAGACGACATTCGAACGAATGTAGGGGCGAAGAGAAAGAAGCGCGACTGAGACAACGATTAGCGCATCTGAGGGATGACTCCTGATGTAAAGATGACCCAGTGCTGTCTCTTCACTATTGAGTACCAACGTTGGAGAGGGCGGAGGAGAATGGGTGAGGAGGGAGGAGGGCAGGAAGGAAGGAGGGCGGGAGGGACTGACACACGTCGTGTGCAACCTATAATAGCATTACACGCCATTGCCGATAGAGCAGTGGATTCGAAAAGAGTTAATCAAGTCAGCGGCGGAACGATCGATCTATCTTCTGTCTAACTGTCTAATGGTGATCAGACTGCAGTGTCAATGTCTCATGGAATGGAGGACTGGAGAACTGTGATATCTCGAAATACACAGACAGGGAAGCGTTGGAAGCTTGTGTACATTGCTGCTTAGTTTCTTTCAGTCAAGCGAGCGACTCACGCTTCGAAAGCAAAGGAGAGATGGTACATGTTACATGACATTTGACTCGTTTCTGAACTTGGCGTATTCATCACGCAAGGCCTGAACACCTGCACGCGTGATCTTAATACGACACGCGCACTCCATGATCTCATCAAGATGTGCCACCTGCCACTCATGTGCGCTTGCAATTTGCGTCAGCATATGAAGCAAATCGCCCGAATCAGTCAGCTGCGCCGCCAATAAGTACGGCTCATACATCATGAGGACCGCGAGCGCCACTCGGTATAATGCCTTGTCGCCTTCGTAAAGGAACATGTCCATCACCCGCATGCAGAACTCGGGTGCGAACTCACCGAAACGCTTGATATACCATCGCAAGCAGTATGTGTACTCCAACTTGGGCAAGCTGTCGCTATCTGCTTTGGCCATTTGATCAAGGTAGGCATATAGTCTCGGCAGGTGCTTGCGCAGCAGCCGCCTGTGAATGTAAACGTACTCATGGGCCACCACCATTTGATGAAGATAGATCTTTCGCATGCCTCGCCCCATCATTTGGCGCTCTAAGAAGTAGAAAGCCTCCTCTTCGGGCATAAGCATGAGAGCCAGACCAGCAATACCGTCCATACCCTGTACGTAGCCAACTGGAGGGTCGTACACGGCATACGCATGAAGGACGCGGAACAGTGCTGCTTGTCCGGGGCAAACGATTGTCCTTGATCCCTCCTCGGGAGACCTAAAGAAGGCATACTCCTGATACGCTCGGGGCAAGTCTCGGCAAATCTGAGTATCGTCAGAGGGGGGCAACGGCATTTTCAAGAGAGATTCGTAGAAATCACTGCCGAGCTCCGCGCGCCTAGCTTGTGTACCCAGAAGCGACTGCCATACGGGTCGTCGGAAGACGTGAGGAATGCCTTTTCGTATCCTCTCCTTGAGAACTTTGCTCTTCGAGGTAGTATACACATCCCACTGAGCGAGCATGTTGAGCCACTTGACCTGTCTTCGGACCTCTCGCAGCGAACGTTCAGTCTCCGCCTTCAAAAGGGCTTCAGCCTCTGCGGGATCTGGAGCGCGATCCTGATCTGCAGAGAGCTCCTCCAGGTGGTCTGGAATCAGCCCGCTCGAAGCTCGCTTTGGCTTAATGATGCGACCAAACGCATCGAGCATGAAACCAGGGCGCTGACGTAGTGCTTGTTCATTTTCCACTACGGTGACGCTATTCCACATCACGTCTCCCGTATGCATGCTTGATCTTGACTTGGGTTGCGAATTTGAGGAGGTGCCTATCGTTGTACTGCTCTTGGTCTCCTGAACCCCAGGGCCCGTAGGTGACGTCGCGGCTGCAGTCGACGTCGTCGCAGTCGTGCTCGTTGCGGAAGCACCATGCGAATGTCCCTGTGCCTTGCCATCTGTTCCAGCTGTATGAGCAGCTGGATCTGCCTTCGTTACAAGCTGACTAGATGTTCCGACATGTACTTTAACGCCAAACTCTCGGTTGCCCAGGCCAGAAGACTGCGCTCCAGCGCTCGTCGCTGAGGCCGAAGCCGCACCTGACGACCCTGCTGCGGGAGCGGATACGCTTGCATGCGTCTTCGTGAGATCGACGCCCTTAGTCAACAAGAATGTTGTGGAACCTGCTGACGTGGGCTCCTGTGAAGATGAGGCACGCGCTGCCGTTTTATCCTCTTCAGTCCGTGTTGGCGCTTTGCCCTGGATCCTGCTGACGTACTCATAGGTCTGAACACCTATAGAATTTGCAATCGCGAGCGCGTCCAGGTAACTCAGACCTGCAGGGATCGCATAAGTCGTCTCGGGAGTGAAGGATATCCTCGTGATGCTCGAGACGGGAGCCGAATCGACCGAGAATTCGGACGCAGATAGCATCGAGGCGGTGTCAGCACCATGCACTGATGCTTCTCCGTCACTAAAGTGCTGTCCAGAACTTGCATCAGCGGGACTTGGCCTCGGGGTGTGTCCCGCGAGCGGATTTAATGCCACGGGATGTGGTATCGAGAGGTACTCGTTTGCTTGAACTTTGCCGCTGGCACTCACGACAGTACGTTGCAGCGGAGCTGGTTCATTTGTGTCCAGTTTCTAGACGATGATAGGAACATACGTGGGCGGGTAAGAGGCGTGTCTTGGCGCGCGGCGCAGGGCAAAGGCCGGTCGAAAGCGAGTCAGAAGCAGGCTGAAAACGTACCCTTTCCTCTTGTAAAGTGGAAGGATGTTTGAGGCTTGATTTAAGCCCTTGTGCAGCATGAACGTCTTCTAATTTCCATGTAGATGGTTTATAATATCCGGTAGGATTCTTAGGGATCGACTTCCAATCCATCCTGATCCCTACAACGTGCCAAAACACGTATATTCCAAACCATCCAAACACTTGAAAAACGCCTTTGGTACGAAAGTATTTCGGAACCCCTGGCTGGGTCTCAGAACCGTCCCCCGTGCACGAACGAAACTATTTGAGACCCCCCTTTGGCGTCAATTTCAAAATCGAACCCGAGGATTCCAGACACGGTTTGGTCTACTTGAGGCCACTCACGGTTTGCTCTCGACTGAGCACTCTGTGCATTGGATGCATCTCCCGTATGCTGGTACGTTTTGGACCCTTATCTGACCTCGCGACTTACCCTGCTCGACAGATCTGCGTTCTTTGTTTGTCTTCAATTCTTGTCGCCTTGGGATTCCGCCTCCCTTATCGCCAGTGTGGTATGAGGGATGCATGTCACCCCAATGGTGATGCTGACGGACATCGCCAAGATGCTCTAACTTGAAGTGCGCTCTCACTGGGCCCCGGAGACCCCACCGAGGCAGAGAACGAGAACTGAGACCCTGAGGCATGTGGCGAGGGTTTGAATTGAAAAGGGGATATGTCTCGTCGTGGGGTTTGCGGTAGATCTATACGCTAAAACACACAGAAATGACCGAAAACTCACATCTGAACCCGCTTTTGACCCGTGCTTTTTATCTGGATTAATCACAACGCCCACGCACAGAACCCAGGCATAAAGCGACCTCGAGAGTCGAAACTGCTGGATGAAGAGCTGCAGGAACTGAAGCGGTTGGTGTGTCATGGTAGAAGCGGGACGTCTTCGAGCCCACCCACGAGGACTGATACTGGTCTGGGTGATCATGGATCAGGTCAACTTGCTGTGGGTAAAGCACTCCCCCCAGCTCTGCCTCCATATCCAGCGACACGATCACGTCACCCAGTACAAGTATGAGAACAAACGTTAGTGCTGAATGCATTACAAGTCTGGGAGCAGGACCCAGCATGGCGTATGAAGCTACAGATCCAAACATACTTACGCAGCTACACATTACTCCCCTTCAACAAGCACTGCAATTAGCCACGCAGCCACTCAACTTTTCACCTCAGATACAACCCAATCCTTTTCAGACCCAACCGGTGTCCCAACCGACGCCACCGGAGCTTTCTGAACTGGCCCAGTTCAGTCAAGCGCAATATCAGGCTCCAGTCCAGCAAGCACCCTCTATGGAACAATTTCAGGCGCATCCACTGCTTCAGCAACTACAACATCTCCAACGATTACAACAACAACAACTACTACTACTACAGCAGCAGATACAACAGATGCAACGAACACAGCAGTTGCGGATTGTACAGCAACTACAGCAATTACAGCAATTACAGCAACTGTCCCAGTTGCTACAGATGCAGCTACAGCAGCCGCTCTGCTTGACACATAACCGAGACGGTTTAGCCCACACAACTGTGCAGTACACGGAATCTAAGAATCATGTTGAGGCCCCTCGGACTAATCCATCAGGGCCAGAGCAACCATTCCAGTCATTGCCAGGACCGGACCCGAGTGTGCCTGAGAACAATATCACTTTAGATCCATCAGTCGTCTTGAAGTTGCAGCAAGTGCTCAATGACCCTACACTGAAAGTAGACTCCGTTGGAATCTCGGAACAACTCATGTCCCTGCTAGGATCCCCTTTTGTATCATGTCCCCCAGGCCAGCCAGGCCAGGAGTTCCAGCCTCCAGCTGGACCATCCTCTGCTGCAACTCACCTTTCCCCTTCATTTGGACTGCTGGACCCTCAAGTCTCGACTGCCTCAGCTCCATCATCACCGATGACGGGACAACTCGCGTCGCTGCCAGTGACAAGTTCTGTAAACGCTTCAGCATTAAGTCACGTTGTGCTGAGCCAGTTCGGTCACTCCAAAGCTTCAAATTCAGCTGTCACTGCCGTAAACTCCATCCCCCTCCCCGCCTCCTCCACAACAGCATTGCCCTTACTTACAGCTGACAGCCCTTCAATGGCTTCATCACCATATCTCGCCTCATCCTCCTGCAGTCCAATGGACATGGAACCTTCCTACTCGCAATGCGCTTTTGCACAATCGACTCCTGTGTACCTGAGTAGTTGTGAATCAAACGCTGAGAAGGGTCCAGGATCTTTTGTTCCTCGGCTTGTCCAGACCAAGCGCAAGCAATCAAGACACGAAAAGATTGCCGCAGAGCCATCGGTAGCTGATCAGAGTATGGTGACCCCGTCGTCTGCACTTGGCATTCCGAATGCCCATGCTGACACGCATCATGCACACCTTTCAGCAGCGTCAGAATCGTCATCAACCAAATCGGGCTATCCTTCTCGGCCCCTCGTAACCCCTTTCATCGTGCCGTACCCAGAGCATGGCACAGTTTTCCGAACAGTGCATGTTGCGAAGGATCTTTTGAACCTCGCGGCGCTGACATCGAGACCGTTCGCGAGCCGCATAAGCTGGCGTGTGAAGAACAATCTTGCTGAAGCTAGGTGTGATGCAGGCGTGTGGCGCCCATTCTATGCTCGTGTCGAAAGGCCCATCGAGGCAATATGCGCAAAAAGGATCCAGGACTTGTTTGATGCCGTAAAGGCCTTGGAAGTACTCGAAACCCAGTTCATCAACGGGTTTAAAGCGTTCATGGCTCTTTCAGAGGGGAAAAGGCAGAAGTTCTCGAAGGATCCTGACTGGAAAACCTTAATACCCGTGTCACCTCGACGGAAGGCTGACAAGGAAGCCCAGGCTTATATGCATGGTATGCTTCAGTGCTGGCAAGCCCAGCAAGCGAACGTAGATTTTGAGCGACATCCGGGAATCCAACGCATTATAAACCACGAGAAAACCCGGCCATGGACCTGGGAGGTTGTTTATCACGCTGTATGTTCTAACGAGCACTACAGGGCAGATGACCGAGATCATTAAACCATATTCACCCCTCCTCCCCCTCTCAACTATCTCGCCGACGCAATACGGATCGATGGGCACAAGATTGAAGTTCTTGACGAGGTCAGGATCAATAAGATCGAGCCTGCAATTGCTGCACTTGGTGAACCGTTCAAAGGACTTCCCAATGGTGTACAGTTTAGCACCGATTGGGTGATAACCAAAATTGTCCTCCACGCTCCACGATGTAAACAAGCCACACCTTCCGTTCATGGCACGTTCAAGCAGGGAAAAGAGATCCTTGAGGCGATCCGACCCAACATGGACGCGTTTGGCTTCCGAGAGCGTAAGTCATCGCTGATTTTCCGGCAGCTCCTGCCATCAAATGTCGTGTGGAAGAATGCCATCCTAGAGGTCCTTGATGACACGCTCCGGTTATCTACCGTCTAGGAGTCAGTATCTAACTTATTTCAATTCTTTGACTGCTTTCGTTATTGTACAGTTGTAGTTCTCCCATGCCTTCACTTTGCCCAGATACTCTTCGCGTATATATTCACACTTATTCGTGCGGCGAAACGTACATTGGCCTCCTGGGGGCTACATCTTCGCTGCAGCCGGAAACCTTCCTGACCATACCGCTGGATCCGTGTTGTCCTGTGACTGAGGTGCCGTCTCGCCTGGAGATTGACTTACTCTGTTCATGGACCGATCCGCTGATGATGCACGTTCACTCTGTCTTCATGTTACGCAAAGCGTCAGAGGCAAGCATAGGATGTCGTCGGTGATTTCAGAGATTCAGAGTATACGTCACAGTTGTGATATAAGTTCCCTGTTGTTAGTGTTTTGTACTGTGTTGTTCCATCCCTTGACTTGCTATCCCTGTGCCTCATTTGCAAAACCAGTTTGTGCCGTGAACAAGCCCTGTTCCCATGCACTTGCACTGGTAGTCTCTTCCCGATACACGTCTTGACCACCGAACTAACCAGCCAACTAGCTCTGGCATCCGAGCACATACTACGCAATTTTTTTTTCAGTCTCCAGCTTTCTAGCGCACCGATTCACCCAACAACTCTCTTGTTCTCACAACATTGGCTCTGTTAGGCCTTAACTGTTTGCACATCAACCTCCCCTGGCTCCAATTCTATTAACTCGCCCACTGTTTGTTCGTTCTACACTCAGTGTACGAGCGGTAGGATTTCAAATTATCACATGCATTGCGCCTTCAAAATGTGATTGATATTACTCCGGTTCGCAGTTCAGAATAAACCTCTTTGATTCAGGCTTTCGGAATCATGTCCCAATATTGTCTACATTTGGGTATCACTACGAGAGGGTCCCCTATGGTCATTTTGTATGGTTGCATCCTGTTCTACCTGGTTTGTCATAATATTCATTTCTGCCCTGCTCCAATTAATTTGGTCAAATCAAGTTTCGCACTGGCCACCGACACTGCGAACCGCCTCTGTATGACCCATGCACGCTTGCATATCGACGGAGAGAAATTACCTGGATACTCTTCAGCATGTGCTCTATCGCTCTCACTGCTAACCATGCGGCCTATTCATCCCTATGGCCCAAAACACAGTCAATCCACATCTGCCAACACGGCATAAGGGGGAGGATGAAATTAAACGCATATGGACCCGGATTTGTGTTGCGGATATCTCGACTGCCAACACGTGCCTGATAGTGCTCTCGGGAGAGTCAGTACAAACTCGATCGGACTACATGAAGGTGTGGGTGTGGTGTGCATGCACTCTAGTGCAGACTCGAAAAGCGGGGCAAAACACGCAGGCGTTACTTCTTGATGCTTGAGCATGACCAGTTTGTGTGTTGTGGCGTCGCACGAAGCACTACACCTTATCCGACTGAATCACATGCATACTCTCTCTTTCAAATGCAGATTTACCACCTCGTCTTGGTCACCAGACACCCTCATCCTCCGTACCATCCCAGTTACTCTGAAAGAGACTGAGGACACGGGATGGATCTGAATCTTGACACACGCAGCGTGCCTGCTGCAGATGTGCCTGCCGCACAGACATCGGGAGGAACGTCGGCGAGCTCGCCCGGAGCCAGCAGATCCCCAACCGGTCCCACAAGCCCTACTAGTCCAAGCACAGATCCGGCGCTCAGGGCCAAGGCGGTCGACATTCAGAACATCCTGCAGGACTTGATCCTGCATCCGGAGTCGGGGCTCGCGATCGAGCCATCAGCAGCGTCGGCAGCAGCGGCTGCAAGCACAGGCATAGGCACTGTAGCAGCGGGTAACTCCATAGGATCACCGAGAATTGGAGTCAATGCTGGCAGTCCTGGGTCACCTAGAGGATTTCCCAGAGAACTCCTGGGAGATGGAGATCACGAGGACCTGCACTACAATCCCGAGCTGGATTCACTACTACGGAGAGAGCAAGCGCAGGCGCTTCTTGACGATCGAGAACTAGGCCTGATTCGAAGACGGTACAAGAAGAAGAACGATGTAAGCAAGTCCGGTAATACTGCGGCTGCTGCGGTGAAAATACCCTCCGTAGTCGACAAGCCTACCATTGCCTCCGTCGTTAGGGCACTACAAACCGTGCAGCCGGAGCGCAAGCCACCGCCAGAGAAACCTATCTTGACCCCACTCGAAGGCAGGTATGATGACTTTAACATCTCGGCAAAGTCTCAACCTGGCACGACACCATCTGATACAATCAGGATACCCAAGTCGGAGCTGTCCTATCTGCGACGCTCACTTAGACGGTCAGGACTAGCTGTCCTTCAGCCAATTCGCTCGCCCAGAATATCAGGAGGCTTAACTCCAGCCTCAGGCTCCGCATTGTTTCCCAGCGATGGCAGTCCGAGGCCCCCGACCAACAGTGAGAGAACTACACCTCACTCACCCTCACGAAAACTCGTCAAGCCAGGAGGAGTATTAACTGAGTTGATTATTCAACCACCGCGTGCAAGGCAACTGCTCATCCAGAAGTTATTGACGAAGCCTGTATCGGCCGAGATCTCACGAGATCCTCCGCCTGCTCTCCTTCAGTCAAGACCACCGCGCCAATCGCAGTCACATCCACAGGCCCAGCCTTCTCAGCAGTAACAATAGTCGCAACGTCTGCTGCTCCACCTGCTGACAACGAGGATTTGGCCTGTTACTTTACGTGAGCGGCTACGCCTCAGCATGTTTTTGGCGCTTGCCCAGATGCTTCACGATACTTCGTTAGCATAACGCCGCCTTTATTTACGTTCCTCCCATGTACAGTACTCATCAATGTATGTTACTCTAGCTTCCATCAATGCTGGCTCGGCGAAACCAATAATAAACCTACCTCTTGGTCAGCACCCGCATGTCATGAGTCAAAGCATCGTATGCAAGTCAGTGACTAGGCTTGAGAAATATGTTTTGTCGTTCAGTTCGCTCTGAAACTCTTTTGAGTGTATATAGATAGTACATCGACTAGGTAAACATCCTGTATCTTCCCATGGTCAAAGCCTCTGCATACGCCGCGTATCAGCACGAGACTCTGACGCGGACCGGGGCGGGCAATATGTGGTGGATGGGATTACTTTTCGTCCGTTTACTGTTAAATGTCATAGGATAGAAAATATGAGGGTATAGCGTATGGCTCGTTCAGGGAATCTATTGAATGGATGTAATTCACCGTGATATACTTGAATGTCCTCTTAGTTTTGCCCACAACCCCAAGTTCTCGCTCGAATCTCACCATTTTCCGCATACGTCACTTTACTCCCTTCAGCTTCATCACTTTTTACACGCGTTTGGCTCAACCAGCAAGCCTCCAAGTTTACTAGCGGCTACACGCACCTAGAGTCACGGGAGTAGGCCGGGGTGTCCTACAGACTCCCGTGTAAGCGCACGGAAGAGCCCACCTAGAGACGATTTTCCGACTACTCAGGAAGTGGTCAGACAAGTAGAGGTGTGGTACCATGCTGAGTATGACATACGACGACGTGTTCCGGAAGCTAGGACTTGTACTGGCGCATAATAGGCAGTCTACCTTACCACCTACACCACTTTACCCCGAGGTGCCCGCGCAAGTCCGCTCAAAGCACATCCTGCTAGAGCAAGCACAGTTTCCATCGCCCTTCCACAATCCCAGCCTTGTAACAAAAGAAGAGGCGCTAGAAACATCACCGCGCCTAGAGACGAATAACAACACACCTCCGGAAGGCAAGACCGAAGATCTAGCAAGCCCCTTAATTTCCAAACCACCGATGACAAGATGGTTCCGACGACGGGCTATCTACGATACTCTGCCACGCTCCTTCGCAACAATTACACGGAACGAAGCAATTCAGATCAAGCTCGCATCGCTCTTCCCAGATGACTATATGGACTACATCGAGTTACCAGTGGGGACGACTGCCCTAGTTGCACATGAACGCGAGGGCAAAACACAAAGCCCGAGTAATGAAGAACGGCTGGCTCTGCAACACGGGGTAAATAGTGCACAACCGAGCGGTCGATCAGGTCCCGGAGTACTAAGCAGGCGTGCAATGATGCTTCTTCTTCCGGCAGCTCCGGCTCTAGAGACCCTAACAGAAGCAGCTTTGCTCCAGCGTCCGACCCAGAAGACTTTCACAGTTGACGTCTTTTTGTGCTGGAATGAACTGTCTCAGGAGAAGAAAAGCAAATCAGCTTACCTAGATGACTCGATCCGTAACTCCCTGATCCTAAGAGAAAGCCTCAGCGAACTCCTAGAAGGCATCATCGAGGATCCGACCTTAATCACAAAGTTGCGAACGCCTTCGAGCCGCTTTGCTTCGAAGCATGCTTCGGATGCCCAAACTAAGAAACCTACACGGAACGGCATTCAAGTATCACAGGCACGCAAAGCACTCGCAGACGCGAAAAAGGCCTTATCGAGTGTACTAGCGACCATTTCGAAGTCGTCCAGCAACGAACAACACCTTCCTTATTTCAAATACGATCCTCGCACGACAAAGCCGAAATTGCGGCAGTTGTTACTGGAGCGCTGGAGTGTGAATTATACTGAGGGACAGCTCGATTCAGAAAGCACATCCCCTGAAGGAGATGTCTCAGGATCTATGCCGGTTGCCAAAACCAGCGAGCTCCCGTTGCTACTCTCAGGGCTTGTTCGACAGTTCGCAACGGCCCTGTCATTACGCCCGGCCCAGCTCTTGCGGGAGAGATCGCAAAAGATTATTGACAAGGTAGTCGCCGCCCTAGCGCATCAGCAACGCCATCAGCCCGACCTTACCCAACCCAACTGGTCAGAGCTGTTGACCTATCCGAGTTCGATGAAGCTTGCTGACACACTCGTTCAGGCTGCTGTACAAAGGTGGCAATTGGCAATGGGCCATCTTCGACAGGGCGAAACGCAACAGGCGACTGCCGACCACATCGATATCAAACTCTACCAGGATGACGATCTTCATCGTCATGTTGTGTCATCTCTCCCTTTCCTACGCCTTGTCCTCGCAGCTCCAGGCTCTTGCCAGCAGGCATCAGCTGTCGCAGAGGTCGAGGCGGCAGCACTGTCGAGGCATCTGCTAAGATGCCAGCGACTCTCCCCGAGCGAACAATCCGACGATGGTTACGCAACTCCTTATGTTGAGTATAGCCAGGCGGTATATCCTGAAGATCTAAGTGGGGATGAAGATCCTGATATGAGATTTACACTTGATAGTAATCCTTTCGAGCTAGGGAGCACGCGAGAGACTCGTCGCCGCAACACTTACCCCGATGAATCTCTATCGAATCGTCAGCTGATCGCTCGTGTGGTAGATGGATCAGGAAGCCTGAGTGTACATGTCACAGACGCGAGGTTGAGCATCGAGTCACCGCACTCTGCCGCTGTAGAAAAGACGAGCGCGGGATTAATGTTAGAGAATGCTGAGCGATCCTTCGCTCGATATGAGCGAATCATTGCCATGCTGGATCTTGATCCCAATGGGTGGATTCTGGAGGCGCTTGTGCGCTTACTCATTCCCATAGTTCCTGAGGCAGTAACTAAGCAACTCCATGCGATTAAGCCACAGTTAAATTCTGTGATCTGTGCTCACCCACTGAAAGCAGGTGTTCGAGCCGCGGCCGCGAATCAAAACAGTCTCAGTGAAGATGTCGAAGAAGGAAGAATACTAATGGCACCAATCGCCTTCATTGAGAACTACGATGCTTCAATGAGGGAATGCAAAGAGCTAGTGATGCCCACACAGGGCCAACAAAATCATGGCTTGAAGCACGACTCAAGCCCGCTTTCGCCTGTCCTACAATCCAGACCACAGTCGTTGCCAGTTTCGGCGGGAGTGCTCGTCACGCGGGACAAATCGTCTGAGCATACTTCTCACAAAAAGGCAGGTCCGTCGCAGTCACTTCCATCTCCTTCAACTATTTATCGTGATCAGGAACGAAAGCAAGAGAGCTGCATATCTCCGACTGCTACACCAATCATGGAAGACAAATGTAGTTCCATTTCAGCACTTGACATTGATGCTGTGGAGTTCCAGAGAAAAATTCACCTTCAAGCACAAGCACAGGCTCAGAGACCGTTCTCTCCGTATCGACAGCAGCTGATCGAGCCGGATCACTATGAATCTGTGCCTCCCGATCCAGAGCCATTTTCGCTTGCTCCTGCTTGTCCGCCTCAACAACTACCCGTCCTCTCATCTGCCGCTTTCGTGCCAGTATCTCATTCCGAGCCTGTGACCTTTCTCATTCCAACCACTCTTCATCAGCCCATTCGACAGTCGCCGTCAAACGATTCAGGTTTGATTGCTTCGCCATCAGGAGGAACTGATTTTGCTTCATCTTCGGCGATAGCTCTACGGCCGCAAATGGAGGTAGTAAACTACGAGTTTGCTGAAAATGGGGCTGAAGAGGAGGCTAGTGAGGGGCATGACTTTACTCAGGATTGCGGTTCAGATCCATTTATCAGCTCGCCAGAGGTTAAGGCGCTGGCCGCGGTACTCACATTCATTCAGACTGTTAGAGAATCGACACACGGAGATCCGGGACTGAATCAGTCGCTCTAGTTGTCATTGTTCATAAACTGTTGCTTCAATGTTAAAATTTATGCAGTAAATCAGGCACTTACAGGTTCGTTGTTATGCTGCAGTTACTAAGAGCTTATCGTCTGTGTAGTGTAGTGAACACATTGGTGGGCAGGCTTCCCGTCGATTGCGTCCGCTGCGTGGGTGCGGGAGCGCCAGCGCCACTACGACCCGGTTCCTGACGAGCAGATGTCCCACTAGTTTGGTCAAAATATCCACTCCTGATAGCTTGCGCTCGTGTCTGTCCAGATGGTTGGGACGCCAAGACAAGAGCGGCAGGACGCTTAACAATATGAATATTCTTACTAGGAACCGATGTGAGGCCGTGTGAGTCTGGATTTGGGCTTGCTTGAGAATTCTGGTCCTCGATATCATCGTCTAGAGCGAAATCTCGGGCTCTCGGTCTAGTACTGACTTCTGATGGAGGGGACGAATCTGATGTGTCAAGTGAGAATAATGACTTGGACTTAGCTTGAGTGGTAGTGACAGTATCAGGTCGATTGGCGACAGTTCTCGAGACAGTGCTTCGATTGTCCATACTAGCCGTTCCAGAAGAAGCAGTACGGTTCGCGTTAGCGATCGAGTTGTGCACCCCCCCGGTGGTTGATGTGGGGAGTCTGTTGGATTGCACCGGAAACACCTGGTTGCCACCGCTTGAAGCCCGGCCTGTACGGTCCGAATGGTCTTCAATTGTGTCATCGTCGTCGTCATCATCATCATCATCATCATCGAGTATCCTACGGTGCCTGCGGGATCCAAGCTGGCCCAAGCCAAGTGGGTCAGTTGCCTTCTTAATGCTGAGAACATTCCCTCTAGATTGTCGATTGGGGATGGCCATGAAGACAGTGACTGCGTCCTTTTTCGGGACAAGCGCATCGCCAAACATGGTAGTATGGGCAGGGGCATCTAATGACCTCACTGACGTCGAATAATAGGTCTCAGGCGCTGACGGAGCCTTGGATTCAGTGGACCGGGCTGAGGCGTCAAGCGACTGCGATGAGGAAGATGAGGTGGGACTTGGGGCATTGCGAGCAATCCATGCAGGATTAGCCGTCCGTTCAAAACTGGCAGTTGGCAGAGATTGACTACTAGCACTGCTAGACTCTTGGCTACCGGCTTTCGTTCTAGTTGTAGCTGCCGAGGCGGTGCCATTACGAACAGGTCCGGTAATCCATTTAGTCAGCGTCGGTTGCACAATGTTTGATTTTGTGGATGACCCCGCTCTTTTTGCGTCAGAATCCGATTCATCCGAGGTCTCTGACACGCGTCTGACGCGTTTCGCCCGCTTCTTGGATGTAACCCTCGATTGTGGTCTCTTCCTTCCGGATATTTCGTCATCTTCATGCTCTTCTTCGCTCTCCACAATTATCTTACTTCTACGGCGTGTGGGTGCAGCTCTGTAGTGAGCTTCTTCTTCGTCTTCATCATCTGAAAGCCCTCTTCTCTGCTTGTGGCGAAGGGTTCTCGAGGATGACAAAGAGTTGCGTCGTAGAAGCTCATCTACATCAATATCATAACTGGATTCAGATGAACTCATTTCGGATGGAGACTCCAGGTCCGATTTTGAACCAGATGCCGATTCCGATTCCGATTCCGAATCGTACAGACGCGCACTTCTGGGCCGTTTAGGTCTATGCCGATTGATGTACGTCATACGGTGGACGCGGGCACCTTCGCAAATTGGACATAGCCATTCACCTTCTGGAATAGTTTCCAGTGGGGGTACGAGACAATACGTGTGGTATGCATACTTGCATTGGCTTCGGTGCGTGCGATCTGCGAGGTCTGACGGCTGTAGGTCTGCAGTACAGTAGCCTCTTCGAAGAGGCCGCGGTAGGTGGGATAGAATATGTCCATCGCAAAGAAGGAGTCGATCTTCGTCCACGGACAAGCCACATTCGTTACAGCTCAACGTCTCGACGTGCTTATACTCTTCCAATATCGCAAGCTCTTCCGCAGTAAATTGCCAATGAGACTCTTCCGTTTGCTGCTTCTGCTCAACCTGGAGTCGTTCCACCACTCGCCACACACCAACGCATGGTTCGCTCGATGGGGTCGAAGAATTCGGCTGCTGCGATTGATTCTTCCTAGGGATTGGTATAATTGGCGCCGCTTGTGCGTCACTGCTAGAAGCAGTGGTACTGCTGCTACTGCTGACCTTTTGAAGCCAACCCTTTGTGGGTGGAGCATGACTTTCGGGAAAAGCAGCATAGGTGTACAGCTTCGTAAAGAATTGCTTGCACAAAGGACACGAGTTCTGGATCTTACACCACGATAATATGCAATTCTTGCAATACATGTGCGGGCAAACGTCGGGCTTACTCGGCTGTTCAAGGCTCCCGGTGCAAATCGGACACTTTGGAAGCCGCTTCACTCTCATACGAGTTTTCGTCCCGTTGACGTTCTCGAAGTCTGTCTCAAAGGTTGAACCTTCGCTATCCGAGTTTTCTTCTCGCTCCGTGTGAGAAGCGTTCTGGGGCTCGCTCTGAGGTTGGGGCCTTGATGGGGATTGGGTCGGTCGGATCTTCGGGGATTTCATCTGTTGTTTTGGAGACATTGTCGATGTAGCGTCTGCCGCTCGGTCCCCACACCGACTTGGGCGACTTGGGGACGCATAAGACCGGGTATCAGTTGACGGTCCATCCTTGCCAGTGATGGCGCGCACGTGCTTCGCCTCAGGCTCGTCAATTGCTGACGATCTCGTGCCCGAATCGATCAACCCATCCAATAACGAAGGCATTGGAGGGCAATCTACTTCTCCAGGATTCGTGCGATTTTCACCGGTATTATGACTATCCGTGTTGGAGTTTGAGTCAGCAATGGTTGCAGCTTGGCTGACTGATGCGGGCCTGTGTGAGGGACTTTGTGTGATCAATTGGGCATCCTCCTCCGTCAAGCGTTCATTTCGCAACTTGTTTCTGAAGAACGCCGCCCGAAGCCGCCTCACATCGATATCCTGCTGCTGCGGCTGTGATTGTCGTTGTTGTTGGCTGGACGCATTGTTATTCTCGCGACTAGTTATACCGTCGCTTCGCTGCGTGCTAGAATTATCTTCCATTACTTCGGTTGGCACAGACCTTGGCCGTGCTATGTCTAGCTGTGAAATGCACGCCCCCTGGCTGCGTGATTGCCGGTTCAGTGCGTCAATTTTCGCCGCCTGGAGGATATCCGGCGAGGTCTGATCGGTCTCGTTCCGATCTATATGCGAAGGTCGTTCAGGGGTGCGATAGGCTAGCTTTCTGTCCGTGCTCATACGCTATGATGAGCACGTCCGCAGAGTACTAAAGTCTCCGTGTGTCACCTCAACTGTCCTCGACACAAGGCGCGGCCTACTTCCGCTAGGAGGCGCGCAACAGCAGAGCTCTTGACGGATGGTCACCTCAGACGCCTCACTCCCTGGGTGCGCGTATAAGGGTGTGTGAGTGCTTCGGCGACACTGTCTTGGTGAACAACTTTCAATGCACACACCACCGGAGTTAGGTCGGATTCCTGCTGTCGCACGGTTATCTTCGGAGGTTGGTGCGATTATCAGGAATGCCGTGCAGACAAGAGCGCAAGGTGCCAGGTTTTAAGTTGCTTTACAGCCGAAGCTACAGAGCACACAGTAGTAGAGATGTTTGGCGGGAGTCGCTGAGCACTTGAGTGGCAAGAAAAAGTCGAAAAGCAGGGCATTCCCGTGGAGGTAGCTGAGAACTCATACGTCATTCCGAGTCATTCCAAGGGTATGCACATGCACATGTGGTTTGTTCAACACATCCCAATCGGCATATCCACCTTTTCAGTAATGTGACGGGAACTTTCCTAACGGCTATTGACTTAATATCATCCACCTCTGGTCGGCGCACCGCGCAGCAGCAAGCCGGGCTATGAGGATAGGACACTCACACGCTGCCGGTACGAATACTGCGGCAACAAATGCGTATAGTTCAGGCAGAACGGGTGCTTACCAACCAAACTTGATTTGCAATAGGCCAATTTCGAAGAAGACAAATGAAAAGGAACTGATTGGATGTATTGGCAGTAAGACAACGAGGATTCGAGATGCAGGGTGCACGGACCAGATATGTCGTGATTCTCACCATCTGGTACGCACACCCAACAAAGCACGATGGAGGAAGGAAAACAAACCTAGGGTGCATGTGCTATAGTGGAAGAACAGAGAGCGAGGATATAGTCCAAGTGTAGTGTCGATGGTAGTGTAATTATGGACTGTGTGGGTGTGCAGGATTGATTGCGATGATCCAGGGATACAGAAATAAGTAGAGTCTATATCGTACAGTCGAGTTGTGACTGAACAGCGAGATATCTAAGTAAACACGGCCGCTGCTGGCCAAATGATCTAAGTACGACACTAATGGGTTGATGGTGCTTCTGGAACAAACGAAGTTTGGCGTGCTTATTACTTGCCAGCATTCTGGAAAGCAGCAAGCAATCGTGGATCAGCGTTCAAACCCAACATTGCGACAGACTTGGCACTCTTAGATGCAGCCTTGCGAGCGGTCGAGTCGAGGATGCGCTTGCGCAGGCGCAGATTCTGAGGGGTTACCTCAATGATTTCATCATCACGAACGTAGGCGATGAGTTCTTCCAGGGTCATCCTTCGAGGGGGCGACAGGCGGGTCTTATCTTCCTTCATAACCGAGCGAACGTTGCTCAGAGCCTTGGTCTTGACAGGATTCAACTCCAAATCTTCGGATCGGCTGTTCTCACCGATAACCATACCAGGATACGTTTTGGTACCAGGCTCAACGAAGAGAACACCACGGGATTCGAGCGATTCAAGAGCATATGCAGTGCAGACACCCTCTTCCATGGAGATCAAAGCACCCTTGTCGTTGCGCTCGATAGCACCCTTGAACTGAGTGTAGGAGTGGAAGATCTGGTTCATAACACCCTGACCTCGAGTGTCGTTCATGAATTCAGAACGGTAACCGAGGAGACCACGGGTTGGGATGTGGAACAAGAGACGAACACGACCGTTGGGGAGTGAGATGAACTCCTTCATATCACCACCACGCTTGGAGACCTTTTCAATGACGGTACCGGAAAGTGGCTCATCGACATCGAAGGTGACTTCTTCGACGGGCTCCATAAGCTTGTTGGTCTCAGGATCAACCGTAAAGACGACCTGAGGAGGTGACACGGCCAATTCGTAACCCTCTCGTCGAATGGTCTCGATGATAATACCGAGCTGCAGTTCGCCACGTGCTCGGACCTCGACCGCATCCTTGGATGCTGCGTCACCGATGCGGATGGACACGTTGTTCTCGGCTTCGCGAATCAGGCGCTGGCGGAGGGCATTGGAGGTAAGGGAAGTACCCTCGCGTCCGGCGAGTGGAGAGTCGTTAACCTGGAAGGTCATCGATAGGGTAGGAGGGTCGATCGGGATGGAGGGAATGACGGAGTTCAGTGATGGTGCGCACAACGTCGAGTTGACTGTGGCCTGGCTGAAACCGGCAATTGAGACGATATCACCAGCAAATGCCTCGTTGACGACGTAGCGATTCATGCCTCGACGACGCAGAACCTTCAGAATCTTAACCGTTTCGATTTCTTTACCCTCCTCGTCCAAAGCCTTAACTTGATCACCTGGACGAACCTTGCCCTGAACAATACGGCCAATCAAACACTTGCCGAAGTAGTGGTCGGATTCGATCTGGGTGACAAGCATCTGGAACGGCGCCTCGACATCGGCAGTAGGATGAGGAACCGATTCAATCACTTGCTCGAACAATGGAGTCATGTCCTGACCAACCTCAGGCTTCTTGGATGCCCAGCCAGCGCGTCCGGAAGCATAGATGACTTGGTAGTCGAGCTGTTCATCGGTGGCATCGAGGTTGACAAAGAGATCGAAGATTTCATTTTCGACTTCACCCAGGCGCGCGGAGGGACGATCGACTTTGTTAATGACAACAATAGGCTTGAGACCACGCGCGAGAGCCTTCTTCAAGACGAACTTAGTCTGAGCCATTGGACCTTCGGTCGCATCGACAACAAGGCAGACACCATCGACCATGGACATAATACGTTCGACCTCACCACCGAAGTCGGCGTGACCAGGAGTGTCGACAATGTTGATGTGATAGTCCTCACCGGAGCTGGGGTGCTTCCAGATAATCGACGTGCACTTGGCGAGAATGGTGATACCACGTTCGCGTTCAAGTTGGTTTGAGTCCATCAGACGCACTTCTCCAGGGTTGATACGAGTTCCGACGGTCTTCAACATCGAGTCAACGAGTGTAGTCTTACCGTGATCGACGTGCGCAATGATGGCAATGTTGCGCATTCGCTCCAAAGGAACGTGCTGGCTGTCCACCTCAGGACCCTCTGATCCATCGGTTGCGAAGCCACGGCGGAGTTCCAGGTTCTTGTGTTCTACGCATGTTTCAGTAAGAGGCATGGATGCAGCGGCTGTGCCGAGCGCAGTGCGGCGAGCGGAGCGGGCGGCCGTACTGATGCCACGAGCGAGACGGGGGGCAACAACAGCTCCCTGGGCCGACGCCCGGGCTGCGCAAAGCGCGGGAAGGACACGGGCAGAAACGGAGGTGTTCCTTTGGACTGCGTATGCGGTGAGCGCCGAGACTGCGCGCGAGGATAGCTTCCGGAACATGTCTATATCAATGTGACGGATTGGATGGCGGATTATATCAGGAAATTTCATGTGTGAAGGGCGCCGTATTGTGCGAAAAGTGCGTTCACTGGAAGGATTATGTTCGAAACCAGTTGGAACGAATGGAATTTGAGAGGATGAACCAAGTTGGGTCGAGTCACCATGAGGTGCAAATGATAGTCACAAACGCCTCGAATATAACTACACAAACTGCATATTCATACACTGACACACACCCACGAGATCACCAAACTCCGTAGAGTTCTCAGAATTCCGAAAAATCCACCGGGGGGTGGATAGAGTCACATTGTATCCGTCCTGGCCCAAAGTGGGCGTGAATTCCAACCAGGGGTTTGAAATACCAGTATCGTGATTTGGGGTGATTGAGGTGGTGCCGAGGCTATTTATTTATATGAGCATTTGGTCTAAGTCTGTTCACGACGGTCCCTCCGTTCTGATCCATCAAACTGCACGCTTAATCATCTAGAAGCGCTCAAAAAGGTTCTCACCCAGTCAGAATGAGCACAACGTACGCCGGGTTGGCACCGGTACAGGTTGATCTGGACCAGCAGCGCGCGGACCTACTCGAACTCCCGCGCTACCAGTCTCCCTTCACCGTTACGGCCGCGTACGAAAGCAAACAAGAGCCGCAGCAGGTAAGTTTCATGGCATCAAGGCATTCTGCAGGGCATGAGGCAAGGGGAATCCTCCACGAAGAAGACCAAGTGAGGCTTCCGAGTCATGATACTGAACAGTCACTTACGCCCTTTTATTGCCACTGACCCAACTGAAACATTTAGAAAACCGCATACACACCGAGTCTACAGGAGCAAGGTCTGCATGTCCTCCCAGATGCAGCCGAGGACCAGAATCGCCGCGAGATTGACGCATCGCAGCAGGAGCCTGAGGGTATTGACAGCTGGCTGCGGTACGAGGAGACAGAGGACTACCGTAACCACGCGACTTGGTCCACGGCTTCGCAGAACGGGTGGGCGGGCCGTTGCAAATGGCTTGGCTACAAGATTGCAGACGGGATGGATGCTGCGGGAGGTTTCCTCGCGAACCTCTTCGGTATTACAAGCAGCCGGTACCAATGGGTTCTGGACGCGCGCGAGCGTATGGAGAGAGAGGCGCAACAGGCACTTGATGCGGAACTAGAGCGAGTAGAGCGCGGTGAAGCTGGATTGCCCGGCGCAGAGGATTCTGCGGGCCTGTATCGTGATGATGATGTGACTGCAGCCCAGCCGACTTACGCAATCTCTCCCACGTCTCCAAGCACAACATCTCCAAGCATAACATCTCCAACGACAGAGTCGTGTGATAAGTCAGCGGGAGACAAACCTCGGTCGAGCGAGGCCGAGGCCGACACGGAGGAGCAGAATACTTCTCCTCTGGTGGAAGAAGAGCTCTAATCTCATCACTCCACTGCTCGTGAGTAGAGTCGTCCCTCCTGGGCACACCCGTTGGACGATCTATGATCCCTTTCTGACTCCCTTTCTGACTCCAATTAGTCCTCATTGCCATAGTGCTTCATGCTATCGATCCATTGTCGCTTTCGGCTTTCTCTTTCGGTTTCAGGATTTTAGGTAGTAATCCACGGTAGCCGCAATTCTCCCATCTCTTGCACTCCTCCTAAGCCCTCTTATGCTCATGTGAAATTGTCTCCGTTTGATTTTCAAAGTTCGCGTAGACGGATTCCGACTCGTACATCTACCTACTATCTTTTTCTGGGACCAGGAGGAGCTATTTTGTTCATTCATTCATTTGTGCTTTTGAACAGATCACATCGATCGCTGTAGCCTTCCTCTAGTCTATCTATTGCACCGCCTTTTGTTACGCTAACTCATTTTATGAATCTTTTGAGGCAACCTTCAATCCTCATCTGTAAATAGAAACTGACACTTTAGTCTATAATAATCATTGCAGTTCATTTGCTTACTGGTTGGCGACCTCAGACATGCCGAACTCATTTAGAGGCAAGTATGTCGACAACCTTTGCAGAAAGGGACGCCCGCCGTCCTGATGAGGAAGATCCCTCGTGACTACCTCCTCGCTTGAGATCAGGGCGAGACGACCGCCGACTTGTGGGTTGCGAGCTCTCTACACCACTGATCTGAACACCTGGCGAGGTGTGATCAACGAGGCTAAACCCACCGAGTCCAGAGTCGTCTAGTTCTTTACTGGCTGGGTCCTCCAGTGCACCAAATCCAGTTGAGCCGAGTGGACTCAGACAATCGTGGTGCAAACCCTCATCGTCAGGTCCCAGTGCAACCCTACTCAGAATGGGATCGACGTAAATTCGAGTTACGGTGAAAATCTCCTCGGATCCACCCAGAATCTGCAGCCAAAGTGCTGCCAGTAAGAGGATTTGCGGTGCAAAGAACATCCAGCTACTGAACCAGTCTTCTGGCGCTGCGAGCAACAACAGCCACGCCACCCAGTAGCGCAGCCAGCATACAGCTCGAGCATAGGCCCCTCGAGCTTGCACGAGATGCTTCGAATAAATTGTCTTGGCCGTTTGCAAGTCCTCGAGCAACCGGGATTGCTGGCTGTTTTCCCGGAACACTCGCGTAAGCGCATGGAGAGCCTCCTCAGCAATCTCTGCACGCTTCTTTGCTGGATTGTCCTTTGCGTTATGATCAATTGCGACGTTCTGCTTCTGCTCTGTTGACGTGCTCAGCGGAGCAGGCGAGTCAGACTCTCCAGGCCTTCCGTTTGAGTTTGAAGTCGAAGCGTCTTCGGAGCTTGCCCAGCCCAGAGAGAATCGGCGGGTTAATCGTCTAAACAGTGGGGTATGGCGTTGTTTCTTGCCAGTATTCGATTTATCCGGCGTGAGAGGGGAAAGGGGCAACGCTAATGGGGAGAAGGATCCTGGATTGTTGTCCACCACACCTTCCGCTTCTGCCGCCTCGTCGAGGAGTGAATTAAGTTTTTCCCATTCCTCATCCTTTTCGGCATCGGCACCTCTCTTAGAATCAGTCTCTTCTTCATTTGTTACTGGCAAGCGGTCTTTCTTCTCTGCAGCCTCTGCGGCAGTGGTGGAGAAGAGTCCTGGAAGCACACCTGAGAGACTCTTTCGCAATTGGGTTGCAACGCGGCTCAGTCCAATTGCATCAGCCCATTGTCCACTTTCATCATCATGAACCCCAGACGCGGCTAGCACTTTGTCTAGCACTTTGGTAAGAATGCGCGGATCTGGGGAAGCATCTTCCACCTTTTGGAAGGGGGCTAAGAGAGATCCGATTTTGAGAACATATCCTTTCGAGAGCACCCGCGCGACCTCCGCAGCTAGAGCTTCACGAGCGTTGTCCAACCTTGAGCGTGCTGATCGTAAGCTTCTTTCGGCCTTGATTGCGGCGAAAATACTTGTAGTCGTAGCATATGCTGGGCGTGCTGCGGCCACGAGTTGGAAAACAATCCGAGTGGCGAAGTTGGGCGTCATGAGGGCTGCGAGAGATGGAAGCAGCCAGATGGCACCTTCGTCAACGAGGCCTAATAGAGCTCCACGCAACCATTCAGGAATAATTCGGAAGGTAAGCAGTGTTTCAACAAGCGCTCGTATCCGACTTGCTTGTGGGGTTGATGAGTCCACAGAAGCCGCCCCCTCAGATGCGCGCAGATCAGCGTCTGCAGGGTCACCCTCCTGGCCCGCTGTTGCTGCTGAGTCAGACTCTATAGTGTTGAACCACGTGCGTGTACCATTCAACAGGCGTGCCCCCTGGGTAGCAGAGATTTGGAGCCAAATGAAGAATGCGGGTAAGGCAATGTTCGGTAGCGTCCGAACAAGCGCTTCCAATACCTTGTGTGAAACTGGTAGTCGCCATACCAGCCAAATAATCGCACACACACTCCAATAAGAGCTCCAGTCAATCACAGCACGCCGTCGACGTTCGGCTTGTGCTTCAGCTTCGAGAGCATTTTCCGCACTAAACGGATCACGAATAGTTCGCTTGAGAGCTGATTGCCAGTTGCGCCATACTTGCGCGATATCCTGGTTTGCAAAGCTAGGCACCGAGCGTACGCCACGAGTATTCGATGTTCGAATGAGAATATTTTTTGACTTTGAAGTTCCTGAGTTAGCATCGATCGTCCCGGCCAGCTCGTTATCCGAATCGTCCTCTTCGCCGATCGACTCATAAGATTCATCAAAAACTTTGCTCATCGCCTGAACCTGCTCCACTCGGCTGGTTGTAAAGCGTAAGTCGCGTCCCTTGGGAAGGAGCCGATAAAGCTTCCGTTCCAAGGCCTCTGCTGCAGAGTAAATAACAGTTTGACCCCGTTTGAGATTGGTCCCGTGCCATACGTCAACCTCATCCTTAGCGAAATCGCTTGGGAAGACGTCTTGGTTGATCTGGTCCTTTTCTGACATGTACTGAGGCTTTGAGGACTCGGGGCCAGCCGTCGCGATGACAGATTCATCATCAGTCCGTATTGTGAGCTTGGCGTCAGCTCCAGAGACATGTTCTTCGATTTGGCCGCTCTTAAAGAGCTTGCTCGCCACATAGCCCAGCGCGATACGAAGGACAGTTAAGGTCGGTAACTTACGAGGAGGGCCACCCTTGCTCTCACTCACGGCATAGCTATGGCCAAACGAAGCAGCCGCGAGCCACGTACGCGTGAATGGCAGAACCACTGACACAAACAGGAGGAAACCTTGGGACTCAAGGAGGTTGCGGGTCACGAAGCCGATTCGTCGGGGGAAGAGAAGGAGGCTAGAGAAAATGGAGTGCTTGCCGTGACTGATCCACGGCGACTCGGGGGAGGATGGGAGGAATACCACGAGCAGAGTCACAAAGGCGACATATAAGATATGGGGAAGCAAACCCGCAGCTGCACGCGATCGCTGTGAAAGTGCTTTGCGTGCGTTGACATACCGTGTCCACAGTCGCAACTTGAAATCCTTCCATTTCGCCTCGATTCGAGCAAAGACTTTGTGCTTGACAAGTTGTCGACGTAGAATCCACAGTAAAATCAACACACCAATGGATGCAATGATGATCAGCTTGGAGTCCCGGTCAAGGGCTTCCCATGAAGCGTACAAATGCTGAGCGTAAGTTTGGATAGCAGGCCACTGCCTTTTAGCATACCTCGCTGCGTCGAGGGCAAACTTCGACGCAAATTTGTACAGGTGATACAAAGCAGGTAAGATTACCCTGGTCCAGGCCAAGAGGAATGCCTTTGTCGCACCGAACGCATCAGTTAGCAGCACTTGCCAGCTAGTTTGAGTGTGGACAGCAGCATCGATCTCCTGTGTTAGGCAGTGCCACGTTTCAGCTGCGGCTTGCAAATAGCTCTCCATTATGCCGTGACTAGCTATGCGCGGCTATTGCGGGTTCAGGATCGAGATCCAGGTTGAGGTCCTGGTCAGTGTTCAGTCTTGATGACCACCTCGGGTTTCCGTCCGGCTCGGTGTTTGTCTAGCTTTGTAGCATACAGCTTCTGCTCGCCAATACAGCTGGATGGCGTGCGCTGGGGTGACCCCACTGAGGTCCTATACAGCACAACAGTGCTATGCACGTAGCAAGGGTTGGAGTAATTGTGTAAATCGGTGAGGTGTGGTCATGTCAGAGTCTGCGCAAGTCAGGTTGGTGGGAAATGTCTCGATGGGGGATCTTCACACATACATAAGACACGCAGTACATACATGAACGTGTGTGTCTGGCAGGTTAGACAGAGTTTCTTGCATTGCAGCGCATCCCGCTTCAGTCCAGTCCCGCATGACACCATTGATATAACTACTGACCCGCTAACGGCTCGGAAGTTGAAATCGCTGCATCTGGCGCTGCAAGGGGAGGTCTACCCCAGGTTCTGACTGATCAATCGATGTGTACCACTACGAGGTATCAGTACATATCATTAGTTATAGACATCGCGCATGATACCCCCCGTTTCACGCACCACTGACCAATGCTCTCAGAGGTCTCTCAGCCAATTTTAGCCGTATCGGGCTAAAGCACACAGAGGTCTCTCCGTCCTGGCCCGGAAAATTGCGAGTTCAAAAGTTCAAATTGCACATTTCTCGCAACTCTGTATTCTAGGGTCGACCCAGTGCGTAGCTGTGGGAGTCTTACTGGGTTGTCTGAACTGATCTGGCCTGCTAGCCTGACAATTTTCAACGCCATGCGCCCTCGTTTCGATCAGTAAAAGCGCCCCCAAACCGTTCTGCCCGTTTTTCTTTCACCCCAACTTGTGCATTAAGTGGGCCTGCGTGGGATAGCACGGGTGAGGTTGACTCCAACCCGTACTAACTTTATCTTTGACTTGCATCCTCACATTCACCTCCGCGTTTAGCTCACCGCTAGAGACCGTAATTCTCAACCAGACTCGGTTGGCATCCAGTGTGGTTGAGTTTCCTCCTCATCCGTTGGGCGGCAGAGCTGCACCAGCGGGTACCGAGCTCTTAAGCTATGGATACCCACGGTCCAGAGCGTCGGGAGGGGACCGGTCTCGGTCTTAGCCCAAGTCTCTCCCAAGATACATCACTCACGAGAGGGGAGAGAACCACACTCAATCTGCCGCTAGCGGAGTCCACAGCAGGTACGACTTCTCTTCTATCGGGTCATGCAGACTTGCCGATTCCTGATGGGGTGGTACAACCACAGCTTGAGAGCATGGCAGTGCCAGCTCCCACGGCTGGGTTCTCGTTCTCGTTCGCGGAGTTGGACTTGTTGATCGACCAAGAAGAAGCAGTGATTGAACATTTGGAACGATTAGATGCGCGTGACTTCGTTCCAGCCATGTACGCTTGTGCCGATGAGACTGACGATGAAGCAATGGAAGACATAGCGTTGCCGCCTCCCGCGCATGACCCATCGGAGGCTGATGCCACTGGAGAAACGAACGCTGAGCAATTGTTGAAGAATTTCAAGCCCGAAGAATCGACGCATTTCCAGATTCTGCGTAACATTTTGATTGCTGCCAACAACAAGAGTTACTTCAGTACCACGAAATCAGCGCTCCTAGGTGGTACCTCAGGTGAAGTGGATCCTACTGATTTAGAAGCGAAGCAAGCCGCGCTCGTCGACTCGCTTGGAACAGATAGTGCACTAAGTCATTTGAAGCAAACGCTCTTCAGTCTAAGTCGTGGTGAGCACCTGGTGCCTAAATCTCCCGAGCAACTTGAACAACAAGCAAAGGAAGAAGGCACAACCGATTTACGAGGAGAGGAGACGGATGTGCTTCCAGCACTACAAACAGAGGATGGCGGCGTCGAGGCCAGCGAGGACCCGATGATGCCCTCAGATGCAGTTACCGATGAAGATGACGATGACAACGACTCCATTTCGACTGACTCGGATCTGAGCGAAATGGATGACATGTCAAGAGCCCTACATGAGCTCAGTCGCGAAGCGGCTCGCGCCCGTGGGTTACATCGCAAGGCAGCGGAAGCACTCATCGAAGGTGTGCGATCGTCACAAATTCAACGTCAGCAACGATTACAAGCAGAGCTTGAGGGTAAGCGAGCCTCCATCACAGAGTCTCCACGAGGTAAGATCCCGAAAATGACCTGGCAAAATGCATTGATGCATCTTAGTCCACGACACAAGTCCATGTCGTACGGGCGTGCTGAGTCACCTTCGGCAGGAGTCCTCGATTCCACGAACTTATCCCCGCACGCGTACCAACGTTGGTATGATCTTAGCGCGACAACTGATCTTCGAACGCCAACGACACGCGTGAAGCGACCCTCACCTGTCTCATCATCAAGTGGAGCTGGGCCAACGCGTGCGGAGGTGCGTGAGCAAGCATGGTCACCCTCAGCCGAAATTGCGGCGATGCTCGAGCGTACGCGTTCCAAGCAGCGTGGGGAGGCACCAGGGGCATCACAGTACCCACCTCAAAAAAGTTCGCAACTATCTTTAGAGGAACTCGCTCGAGAAGCGGAGGATGGCATCCTGCCTCTTATTACACTTCAGAAATCGTTTGGATCCGTGTATCAGCCATACCCTGGAATCGATGGTGGTGAAACACCGGAGCCGACCCCAAGATTTGCACGTTCTGGACTTAGACCCCACCAGCTTGTTCTCCCACGGTCAACTTCTCCGGGTTCAAGTTCGAACACTTCCATCGCCAGTGAGTCTCCACGGAATGAGGAGGCGCTGTTTGCTCAGGAGTTAGATGTTCCACAGGTGAGTCCCGTGACCGGAGCTCGAAAAGTCTTACATCCTCGTCCACTCCGTCTCGCCCGACAGCAGCGTCGTCCTTCCCTCACATCAGACGGTGATGCTGAGGATGTCACGCGAAGCGATGATGAGCTATCTCAAGGTCTAGGCGGTAATGACCCGGAGGTGTCGGAGTTTGGCGATCAGCCTACGCCGATGGCAGGACAGAGTTCGCCTTTTAGCCCCTCTGCTTCTGCGGCGCCTCTCCCAACTGCGCATACGAGTCAGCATCTCCCTTTATTGCTCACGCTCTCTGCCAGCTTGGGTTCAGGCGTGCCCGAGCCAACCAACTGGCAAAGTCTTTTAAAAGTGTCAACTGTAGCAGCTACCGCTACGGGTGTTTCCAATTATGGCCAACGTCCAGCGTTTCTCGCCAGATCACCAGAAAAAGGCGAGGAAGGAGAGCAAGCCTCACAAGACTCCGCCTCTCCAATGCGGCTTTCTTCACCCACACCGCCCTCTCTTGCATCCCCAATGTCTATCTCAAGTAGCATTGCAGGTCAAGACTCAACAATTGCGTCGTTGGCCATGCTGCAGTCCAAGGATGTTGGAGTATCTGCAGAGCACTTTCGTCTGGCTCACATTGAATGCAGTGAGGAACTCGTTGCGAATGTCGCCGCATGTGCCCTCGGGATTGATTCAAAAACACTCCAAACCGACTTAGAGCGAGTGCATGAGAGTCTGGCACAACAGCAACAGCAACAGCAACCGAAGGCCCCCGGCGACATGTCGAATCCAAGCGCCACAAACAGTGTGACAAGCGCATCGGATGTGAAGACTTACGTACCTCTGTCGCAGAAAATCCTCACACCCCCATCTTCTACTTTTCCTGCACCGTTAGCACCCACTGTATCTCCACTCCAAGACTATTCTGCAGATGGAAGTACCATGGCTACTATGGCAGTTCCACAGACAACACGATCCCCCTTGGGCCCAGCTTGTGTTTCGAAGGCTGTTCGAGGACACCGTAGGCGGAGATCCGATCCAGATACTCTTCCTTTAAGGCTTTCTCATGTGTTTCCCGCGGCACTCGAGCCTCGTTCAACTCGCTCCCCCATGCAGCGTGAAATTCTGGCATCCGTCATTTGTATGGATTCGCCTGAGGACTATCGTAGAGCGACCGCGATTGAGGCAGGTGCAGCGGCAGCATCCAGCATCCCCGCTTTTGCGCATGCCTTTTCTGATGCCTCCCGGGAGGCACTTCATTCTACGCACTACCCTGCTACGCCATTCATTGGTGCATCCCTGGGGTTTGTCAAAACGCCTGAAGTTGTCCGAGCCATGGCTGCACTCGTTCATGGGTATTTGTGTCCCTTGCGTGGTGATGCAATCTATCGCTTGGGGGATCGAGCAGAGGGGTGCTTTTATGTTGTCCTCTCAGGATCCGTGGAGATCGTGGATACACAACTCAATACGACCAGGCTTGGTCCTGGAGCGGTTTTTGGAACCGAAGGTTTAGCGGCCGCAATGGAGACTGTGGTATCCGCTGAGGAGTGTGCTGCGGATCTCGCCAGTGTGCTTAACGTACCTGGGGCGCGCTCGACAACATTAGGTGAGTTGACCGGAGGCAGGCCGGCGGACACATCGGATCCTAATTCAATTGGGACGAATGACCAAACCGAGAAAAATGAACATGGTTCAGTCATAGCATCGCTTTTGCCCGATGACATTACTCGTAACTATGCCAATTCACCAGCCATTTGGTGGCCCCCCGCAAAGCGGTTAGCGAACGAAGGAACTCCCACCGAGTCCCCAGGGAGCTATCATCCGCTGCAGGGAACGTCAGCACTCTTCTCACCCACAGATCCGCTGACAAAAGCGAAAGCCAAGTCGGTAGGACTTGCCGCTCATGGATCTGACTTGCCGGAGATTCCCGGACCTTCTGCCATCGCTCCTAGTGGCGCGATACCAGTGGATTACCTTGCTGTTCTTAAGGGCGCCAATGGCGAGAGTATGCTTCCAAGCACAGTTTATGAGGAAGAGCTGAAAGAAATCGCGGTCCTGACAGGAGCTACTCCGAAGCCCAAAGCGACATCACCCCCCTCTTCACCAGTTTCAAGTGCTTCGCGAGTACCCGAGGCATCTTCGCGAGCTCTTTTGGGTGCTGGTTCTGTTCAGTCGTTCTCTGATTTGTGCGGCGTCACACCTAAAGACTTTATCGTTATGGCATCCCACGCCGAAACTTACGCCCGAACAGCGTTAGAGATTGCATTCCATCACAATGACCACTCGCCAAGGTCAGAGGGTTCCGCGTCAATGAAACAGTTTGAGAATGCGCTATCTACGGAGTATCGAAAGCCCACACCCATGCAGTTACGTTTGCTCGAACAGATGCGAGCTCTACCTCCGACACCACTCGGTATTTCCGTTTCACAGGCAGATCTAAGTAGTGGTGACGAGACTCTAACTGCATCTGTGCCGCTTGATGCTGTGGGTCAGCATCTTGCATTTTTGAGGCGCCACAGACTAGATCGCATTCCACGGATGTCGTGGGCTGTGAGCCAGGAGGATTACACACTCATCGGCGTGATTAGTACATGGGAGTTTGCAGCGTATCAGCGTGCCTGGATGAAGGGAGACCTGGCAGGGCTGGCCGAGCGACTCGGGATCTCAGGCCTGTGTCATACCTCTGATCCTCTAATTGCCCTCGCCACCGAGGGTCCAAGTTTGTTTAATAGTTCTGCAGCTGTCGCAGCTCGCCAAGCCGCATCCAACGCAAATGAGGCTGATATGAATTCACTCTCTGCTCTACCTTCAATTTTTGGGGGACATTCAGAGCGCAGCGCTCGAACCACAATGTCGGGCTCGCGTTCGATGTCTGACAAGGACCAAATGCTCTCAAATGTGGTCAAAGCCGCCGTCGCGGAAGTCACGACCGCCACAGCTGACGGTGCTTCTACACAAGTGACCGCGAGTGCCCTCTTCCAACCATCGGCTCGACCCGTGTTGCGACCCAAAGATGTTTTCTTTGCAGCGTTGCGACAAAACCCAAAGTCACTGGTTGAGGAGCTCACCTCCGCCGATGGTAATGCGTCTACAACCTTGCTTAATCAGCATCTCCAGCGTGTGACAAGGGCTAGGCTCCAGGGTCAAGTTGGTAGCAAGCTGATCGATGCCCCACTGGACATGTGGAAATCGGATCTTCTCGAGCGCTTGATCCAAGCTGGCATGCTGACTTGCCATCGACAGGGTTCCGTACTCGCGACTCAGGGTGAGTCCAGCGCCTTCATCCACATTGTGATATCGGGCACAGTGACCTCGCATGTTGAGGACGATAGCGCCAACGTGGTGATCTCATGCTCTGGACCACAACACAGTTCAGCTCCCGAGCGGGCACATGAAAGCAAGGGCTCTGGATTACAACCTGGGACCGATCAGTCCTTTATACTATCCACTGTAAAGTCTATGCACCGAGTAGAGACCGAGGCCATTATATCTCGGGCGGTGGCCATCAACGAATTTGGTCGGCTTCGAGATGAAGCTGAGGTAGCGCGAGCGATGTACGAGCATGAGTGGAAGCGTACTCTCGAGAGTGGAAAGGCATCCACTCGCCCGAACTTGGGCACAGCAGGAGCCAACGCTAGCGGGCAATCTCCTCGTACAAAGGCCTACCGAAAATTGTATGGGGAAACGCAAGCCCGAAATTCTCCTGCTAGCGTCCTTCCCACTGTTGCCCCCCTCGACTCTGATGTAGTACTGGGTCCATTCCACTTGCCATATGCTGCTTGCGGTTATCCAGCGACACCGTCACATCCTACACAATCATCGGCGACGAAAGATGACACTTCAGAAGCTGGGAACTCTGAGCTAGTTCAGCATGTGGAGGAGTGCTTCCGTAGGGGACTCGAGAACGCGACAATACCTGTGGTTCCTCCCTTAAGCAGCTCATCACACGCTCCAGGTCTGACTTGGTTAATGGCTCGAGCCTTGGCGAAAAATCCAGTTGATGTGGCAGAGGTTGCGATTCGAAATGCATTGGAAAAGGAACAAGCATCCTCCCCGAATCAAACGGGCTCACCAGCGTCCTCCCATTCCCGGCTCCAGTCACCATCTACGGAGGATCCCAGAGTTGGAGACGAATCGGGCGGTTCACCCTTCTCGATCATGGTCACGTCGCCTGACGAGCACGAACTCGGGCAGGTCCAAACCAACCGAACAAAGCAGCTGCGTCCTGGCCATCGACGCTTCTTCTCGCATAACCGAGCTCAGGATCTTGTGGCCGATCCTGATGCGTTCTTATCGGACCAGTCCGGAGCTCAGAACCAAAACAGCTCATCTTTAATGAGGAGGGAATCCGAACAACTCCGCGCATTGTCAACTGCATTTCAGTCTGATGATGTCATCGAACGTAACGCGGACACACCGGCTTTGCAGGTTACTGAACTTTATCCACATTCACCTGGAGGTACTCCAAGGAGTCACATGTCAAGAGATCCAAGGATGAATCAGACCTTCGGCAGTCTGAGTGGAGTGAGTGTGCTAAAACCGAGAGACTACCAGAAGCGATTGCGGCGGCTTGAGCGCGAGCTAGTAAGGCAACAATTGCACTCCCTATCCCTGATGAAGGACGTGTTTGATCAAGTAATGCTGGGAGGGATCCTTACCCGATGGCAAGAAGCGTTCAATCAGCTCCGAGCAATAGGCCCTGATACCCAGGCATCTGCTTCCGGACTGCAATCTAAACTAGTTCATCGTTCCGTACTTCGAATTGCAGAAGGTCTCTCGCCCGCAGAAAGGCTTGAGCTTGTTTCGACCATGAGGCAAGCTGCCAAAGCTGCTACTAGACGCTGGCTATGGAAGGTCTTTGCATTACAGGACCCACGAAGCGGCCTAGAGGTCGAACCCCATACTCTTGCGCGGCGAGTGCTTGGAATGCCATCGTTAGCAGATGTTGTGCAACATGCACAGACACAGATGTCAGGCAATGATGATCACACAATTTCCCAGTCTCAAATCGACAAATTTGCGCAGGACAGCGTCAAGATGAAGATGACGTTTATGACGCACTGTGTCTGGTTTGAAACCCTTGAGCTCCTCAGGTCTACATTCACTGTACATCACACACGCCACCACATCCTACATGCCTCACGCCACGCGGATGCCTTGCTCCCCTCCGAATTGCGACTTAGGCACCATCGAATTCCCGTCGTCAAAGATAGTCAACAAGAGAGTGGCCGAACCCAACAGGAATTCACTCCAAAGACGACAGGAGCGCCCAGTCTCGGTATATCACAAAGTCCTCAGGGAAATGGCCCGCTGAACTTAGTGGTCGATCATGCGCTCACCGCGGCATATCGACGGCAGTTCCCAAGAGGCACTGTCACGGCAGAGCACGGGACAGGCGCAGTACTCGGAGACGCCGAATACGTGGACTCGCCTGTCGCGACATGGGTAGCTCTAGCTCGTCAACGCTCATCAGCGATTCTAAATGAGCTCTTTGTTGCTGCAACGACGTCAAACTCATTAGAGTCGCATCGGTATGGCTCTTTCAAAGCGGGACACACTCCACGTCAACAAAGTAGAACCTTGGGTTCACATAGTGGAAGAGGTAGCTCGCTTGGGTCAAATCCCGCATCACCCTTCGCAAAGGTGCAAGCTCTGACAGCCTCGTTGACTCATAACGACTCTACTCCATATCATTTGCGCGCGGAAGAGCTGAATCCTACTCTAACCAGTCCGGCCGTCTCCTTGCTTCCGGTTTGGCAAGGCGCTTTCGCTTCGGTTCCGTCCCTGGCAACCCAGGTTGTTTCCTCTCCCACCGCACTCATCCTGACGGTTCCTGCGCATGCTTATTTCCGCTTGCTCATGGAGCACAAATACCAGACAGAGACCTCCAGCGCCGATGAAGTCTCAGAGTGGGCAAGAGTGCCACAAGCGTGGAGAGAGAATGCAGCCTTACGTCGCGCGATGTTCTACAGACTTCCAGGACAACGTAGTGAAGCAGAAATCCATCTGTTAGATCAGACCTTCGGACGCTCGCTCGAGCTGTGCCCTAGCTCAGGTAAGCTTTTCGCCTCCGAGCTCGTGCGCAAGGCGTATTTTTCACAAATGGTCGCACATCAATTACAACGAGGCACACTGATCGCGAAACCAGCACCTTACTTGTCACAGCCTCTTCTAGCTGCTATATTAATTGACCGAGGTAGGCTGTCGATGCGCGAAGCCGAGGCTGTCGCATCTCGGACGGGGTTAGGGCTTTCACTGGGTATGCTTACACCATATGGCAACGGAAGTCTTCAGCTTGGACCGACTTCACGGTCGCTGCTAATGCATAGAGTCGCCGCTCAGCTCGCAAAGGTGGCTACAGGTGAGGGAGTAAATTCCTCCCACTTGCAGGCCGCTAGCTTGGCTACCAGTGTTTTGATGCTTGAAAGCCTTCTGAATTCACCGGAATCGCCATCCTACCAGAACTCATCAGACTCCGAGGCAACCCCAAAGGCAGAAGACGTGCGACATGCATCAAGCATGAGCGGAAAATCAACTGTGTTCACGTTTGCGGCGCCAACGGGGTTCCCTAGCAGCTCGAACACAGCCGCGACCGCACTGACTCTTGCATTGTCTCATCCCCTCCACGATGCAACGCACATTCCTCCATCTGGTTCCGCCCTTTGCTTTGCGGTCGACTACGTACATAAGCTGCGACAAGCAGTAGCTGTTGCCCAGGGCACACTCTTGCAAAACACGAACTGGCTTCACCAAACTTTTGACGCAAAGCGGAAGCTTAATCATACGGACCAGAAGGGACCATTTGAAACTGCGGTCGCAGAGTTTCTAGCAAAGTTCTCGAGACGCAGTCAGGCTGTTCCAAACCTTTCACTCCAGCCGAGACCGAATCAGGCTTCGATGGCCAAAACAACTATGAAGTCTGCGAATATCGTCAGTGATCGCAATTCTGACACGAAGAGCGAAGCATTGCCACGCCATGTTCAGGTGGTTCTCAATTCACTGACACAACTCCTGGGCCAGGACCAGCGCGCTTCGTTGAGAAGGTCATGCCACACATTTCCACACTATACGCTTTCGTCCTCTCCGAGTCTGGCTATCTGGGCTAATTATCAGTGGCTCGCAGCCAACCGTGATAGGACGACAAGTGCCACGGCTGGGATCGCTGCTCTATGGGCGTCAACGCTTGCAGCATCCGGGGGCATCGCAAATCTGACGCGCGTCGTCCATCAGCGGCTTCGTTTACATATGGCTGCAGTTCGTACATCCTCTTCTACAGGCAGCAGTCGGATCCCCTCAACTTCGCCTAAGAAGTGGACTCTTCCTGTGTACCGTGTACCAAAGCCAGTACTGAGATCGGACTTCAAACTCAACTCACCAAGGGAATGGGACTCACAACCGCCGATGGCATTTGGTGCTGAGGATGAGGACAATCATGCCCTCACGACGCCATTCAACACCGAGGCCCGCGATGAGGGCGCAGGACGTGCTGCGGCTCCTGCGCCAAACAATCAATCGGATGCTATTTCTTCGTCTCATGAGCAACGAGCATCACAAATTGTGCCTGCGGACCCACCCCCAGGCTCCTCATCTCTTCAACTTCCTCGAACGCCCGATGTGATGTATCAGAATGGTGAGCGAACGCCCGATTGGCTTCGTTCCATGTCTCCGGAACCGCACGGTATGACAGAATTGCTCGAGCTCTTTAGTCCACAGGGCTTGGATCCTGCGTACGGTACGACATATGAACACTTCGATGCCTATCAATGCCCCCCTCTTGAGGTCCTAGGTAGCGAGCTGGTTTTGCCAGATGATCCAGAGTTGGTTGTTATGGAGAGGCTTCGACACCAACGCACACGACAAGGACGTGGGAAGTCGAGGAGCTCGAAACATTACGGGACCACGCTCCATACTGCATCTGTTCTGCGCACAGGAGGAGGCTTCGATCCGGCACCGCCAAACCTCGATTCCGTCCCTGAGCTCGAGCAGGAGGAGCAGTTACGGTATGGATTGGAAGGTTTCCATTCCTCACAGCACTATTCATCTGCTGCACTCAAGCGACTGCAGCTGCCAAGAGCACTACGACCCAGAGCTCGAGTTTCGGTATCATTAGAATCCCCGCGTCACTCAATCATTGACGTAGGTAGATTGTTTAGATTCTTGGTTGTGCGACCAACCCCTGCAGAGCAGCCACTTTCGTACTTCCTCGATGCAGCTGCAGTAGCAGCATCGAGCGCATACGGTCCTATGAGCCGCGCTCAGGCATCGATGACTGCGAATCCTGGCTTCCATTCAGTAGCGCCTGGCTTGGAAACGAGTTCTGGTTCATGTGGTGACACGTGGTCGATGCATGATACGAGTCATGAACCGTTGCGTAAAACCAAGCCAACTCATCTGAAAATTTCCACAGAACCGGAGCGTGGTGAAGTGTCGAAGAAGAACTGGGGCGACGGTGCTTCCCACGACAGGCCGCACGTCATGTTACAAATGCTCTCGCTCGCACCGAAGTGGCCTAAAGTCTCTACAAACTATCCAGGCTTTTTAACTACAGAGGATGAGTTCTCCAAAGAGTTTGATTACCAGCCAGACAAGATTCAAAAGTCAGAGCATGAGTCTGATCATGATTCACCCAGTTGGATTGATCTCCTGTTCATGACCACAAATCAAACTCGTCATTCCACACCAAGGAGTCGCGTACTGAGCCCTCTCTTACAAAGCCTCGCCACCCCGTTGTGTTTACAGCCCGCGTTACAACAGCCTCGCGGCCGCACTATACGACTAGGACGACACACATATCAAAGCATTACTCCAGCCCTTCTCGTTTATGCAGCAGGTGTAGCGGATGGCAACCAGATCAGCCCACTACTCGCATCCCTCGTATCGACCTACGCGACGGTATCCACACGAAGCCATTCACCCAGCTCACAACGAGGGGTAATGGTGAAGGGATCGAGTCCGTACCAACCCGAGCGTCCCTATGTTGAGGAATTATGTTCTGCCCCAGATCCAGGTGCTCATGTACTTGTTGCTTCCGGGGCTTTATGCTCATTCTTGGCAACAGCCTCGAATCAATACCTACGTCGCTTTAAATTGGCTAACGATGTCGGGACCGATGATTTATCACGAGACAAGGGTGTAGGCGACACAATGCAGCTCCTGCGCGACCTGTTACAACCTGACTCTCTCAGTCCTCCACGAATGGCAAACGTGACGGGCGACGATGCAGCAGATCCTTTCCGAACCAGTGGGCTCGCATCGGTCAGCAACAAACCGACGTTTTATGCGCTCGGTGGCACAAACTCAGATGTGACCACGGATCTTGGACAAGGAATTGCATCTGCGTATACACTAGGCACAAGCTCACCAAAGAGTGCATCCATTGAGCCACCAGCGTGGGCCACCGCCGTGCAGGATTTCACTATTCTAGGAAGAGGCATGCAGCTCTCTCCACCGAAGTTCGGACACGACCTTTTGATGGCACACATGGAGGATCTAGCGTATGCGGCCACAGCGACAGCCGCGAAGCACCTTGCAAACGCCGCGTCCAATACCTTCGATCACGCAGATCCTCCGACACAGAAGCCCACCGGAGAGCACACTCGGCGGAGATCATTTGCAGAGTCCGTTATGGTCGCCACACAAATGAGTGATTTTGCCCAGAGACAGCGCCGTTGGCTGGCAGATACATTGGCCAGGAGCTATCTAAATTTATATGAGGACTTTGCCCGCAATGCGGAGCTAAGTGCCAGCTTAAGCGCAAAGGTTTCACTCTGCTATTCACCACAGGCGATCATTTTCACTATGCCAACCCCTGAAGCATATTGGGCAGTGTTCGCCCCACTTGAGTTAGCGAAGACTACATTCTTGCAAACGATGTGCTATCCGTTAAGCGAGATGTTTAAACCGTTGCTTCCACAGACATCAAAGGGCCAGGCACTAGCTATAGTGGGAGGAGAGGATGCTAAGGGGGGTGATGACACGAAGTCAGAGCACGCAAGCGGCACTTTGGAGAGCCAACCGGTGGCCCTTGGCGATTCAATTTCCATTCCCCGAGAAGCCGAAACTTGCGCCATCGAGTCACCGCTGGCGAACCTTATGGACCACTTACCAACAGCCACAAGCCATGCCGTTGCACGTTGCACATCGCTCGAGGGGCTAGGTCGTGCAGGCATTTCCTTGGCTGAGGGCTTGAGATTCCTTGTTCGTGAGGCACAGTGGCGAACATTTCCAAAAGCGAATACCATCCTTGTTGCAGAAGGATCCAGGTCGCAAGAGCTCTATTTCCTTTTCAAAGGGGCCTGTCTTGTTGAAAAAACACTCTACATGGGATTTTCTAGACCTGAGTCGAGCGGAGAAGCCGGGCAAACCCAGGGCGGACATGGATCTAACGAAGTGTTGCCGCTACCTGCACGAATCACACTTCGTCGTGTGCCACTAACCGTAATGCAACGAGGTGCGCTTGTTAATATCCTTTCGGGACTTCTGAATGCGGCTTCCCCAGTCACGATTTCAACTGCAACCGCAGACACCGAGCTGCTGGTTCTACCGCGAGCGGCGTTACTACGAGTGATTTCGAAGAAGTTCTATCGCCAGCTCCTGGATACTGCGAAATCAACGGCCCGGTGGTACCAGCAGCGCGTGCAACGCTTGCTGCAACGGCTGGACCCGCTAACAATTTTAGCCGCAGCAGCGTCAAGGGCTCGAGTTGGGGCCACACCGGAGCAATGGTTGAGTCTCCTTCGAGGGACTAAGGTGGCGCTCGGGGAACTGCCGTCGTCATTCGATAGTAAAGTGACGAAGTCGACCCAACAAGTTGGTTCGCTGCGCGAGCGCAACTCTGAGTTGGCTGAGAGAGTTAAGGTCCTTCAATCGCTTGCTCTATCGCTAGATATCCGCCAACTGCTCAGTCGAACTTCGGCACTCTCGCAGCATGCCCAAACCCCTAACCAGGACTTGGCTCGCAGTCCTCTGGCCTCTCACATTGTTCAGGCAGTGGTTGGAACAACCGCTACTACTGCCCATGTCATGGCGGGTATTTCGAGCGATGATAAACTACAGGATATTATCGCTATGCTAGAATCTCAAGATCTGCGTTCCGCTACAACTGGCACACAAAGTACGAGGACTACGAGTTCCCAACCGAAGAGTGAGCAGCCTAAGCGCCAACCTCTCTACATTTCCAACTCTGATAGACGGAAAACTATCCGCGCTACGGCCACCCAGCTCGCCCAACTACTACAATTGGCGAGGAGTGCAACGACTCTCTCAAAGACGTCTATAACGACAGCAACGCGGTCTGATCGACAGCCACAAACAGTTAGTCGGGCGCTGAGTACTGCAGGCGCTAGTTATGTTTCTCAACAAGGACAGCGCAGACCCGTCTGCCGCATGCGTGCTGTCGCCGAGATTATTGCGGCACTACGTAATCAAGCACCTCCCCCAGCGAAAGCGCTGTTGCATGTTCCACCGCACCTCCGGTCAGGACCAGGACGAATTACAGCAAGGGCAGGCATTCCCGCTGCAGGAGGGCTTTTCACTCGGCAAGGATTTATCTCAAGCGCACTGCGAATGCCACTACCACCACCATGGTTTGCGTATACCGTGCTAGGAGCACCAATTGTAGAGCAAGCCGCAGAGGCTGCCTTGCTAGCCTTTGCAGGAGAGATCGCAGGGAATGATTTGCTTGGAGCCAGAACCGAGTCGAATCAAATGGGGGATACGGGTCCTTTGGATAACATTGGCCGTGCAGGGCAAGGGTCCCCTCAAACGAACACCTTGTCTGCAGCGGGTGCTCACGGCACGAAGGCAACATTGGGATTGGGCGCGTCCGGGCACACGATTCATAACCTCGCTCCTAAACCTTTCGTGGATGAAGCACAGCAACAAATTGCTAGGAATAAGCTGTACGAGAAGCTTCACACTGTGGATCAGCGTCTGCTGGAGGCCGTCGAGAAGATTGCTCTCGAGGCAGCTAGGACTCGCGAAGCCCACGATTTGCACTCACGGTTTTACCCTCAGGTGGACTTAACAGGATTGCACGAGGCCGTTGCGAGACAGACCAAACAACGCGAAAATATGCTCTTTATGGAAAGTATCGGAACTCGCAAGATGGATTCTACCAGTCTCTCGTATGATACGGGTCATAGCCTTGTGCCAGCTGGTGCGGATGCGATGGGCACACCGGGTCCTTCGATCTCACAAGCAAGTTCGGGCGATTTACAGACCTTCAACCGCAGCATCATGACTGCATCATCTCCAACTCCTCTGCGTGACGATTTATGGAGTCGGGCCGACCGTGCCGCTCAGGTTTATCTTGACCAGATCGGATTCAGGTCCTGGAATCAACAATCTGACCCAAAGAGCTTCGTTCATTTTGTTAGCAATGAGTTGCACCTCTTGCCGTCAGTTGCAGATCGCATATTAGAGCTATGTAAATCCGACAGTGATGCTCCAGCCACGGAACTCATTAACTACTATCTCGCTAGTCGAGCCAATCATATTCGCCAAAGCCCGAGTGATCTTGGAGTTGGTGCACTTGACGCAATATCCATCGGCTTCTTGCAAGACATATTTGCGGAAAGGATGGCTCAAGAGGGTGGCTCGCGGCTTCAGGATTTGACAAAGAGTGGGTTGAACGTTTCACCCCCCTCAAATGTTCAGCAGCCGTCGAGTGAGTATGGATCACGAGAGCCGAAGGTAGAGTCTGCTGCAGTCAATCTCGATGACACCAAGATAGGTGCCACACTTCGGGTTTTATTGAGAACATCACCTGCGACAGCGCTCGCCTTCGCCACTGCAGTAGGCCGTGGAGCGGCTGGGTTCACCTCGTTTGGGAAATCCGCGCTCGGCATTGCTCTTAAGAGCCTCTCAACACAAGATGCGCATGGTGCAATCGCTCCAACACCGAGCTCGATTCTGAGAGGTAACACCTCGTTGCTTTGCAGCTATGGTCCCTCTGTTGTAAAGGGGACGCTTTCAGTGCTACCGAATCTGTCACAGGAAGGTATACACGCCCCGCGCTCTGACGATAAGGGCAGTGTGGTCCTTGCTACACGTCCAACGCTGATCCCTAGGTCAACCTTGCCGCTATGGGCGGTGATTCCACAATTTTTGGGACAAGATGTGATTCAGACGTATGAAGTGCTCAGACCCTTCACACAAAGTAATGCCCTGACGGAAGTTCTGTCAGTTCAGCGTGGCCATTCAAGTGAAGAGCTCAATCTTGAGCGTAAGTTCCGTTCGATTTTGCCACGTTCTGGAGTGGAACCAGTACCAGAAGCTGTCAACTCGACTACTGCTGGCGAAGAACAGGATGAAAAAACAAGCTCATATACCATTTATGGTGATCCGAAACGACATCAGCCTCGCCTCCTGATCCCACCTGTATTCCCGAACGACTCTTCAGTGGAGACACATAATCTTCAGCAGTCAACTTTCTCCAACATCCGAGCATTTTACCAATACTCTACATTCGATTTAGCGACTGGAGCATTCCTTGAACGATGCCTGCAAGTCACAGCCGAAGAACGTCGAAGGATAATGGAGGATCTGCTGCGACGCGGAAATGCAGGAGGAAAGAGAGTGCTAACCGGCGCAACTCTGTTGAACGAGATTACAATCGGTCTTGCTGATGCTGCTTCCAGCGGATTGCTTGCAGAATTGAATGCTAGACTAGCACTTACCCAAATATCAACATCCGCTGAGGTTGTGGAAGGTGCCACTATGCAACTTAGGGCATCTACTGCCAGACCGCGACACAAGAACCAGCGATTAAGACGGAAGCGAGAACTCTCGAAGGCAGCATTGAGGGGTCTGATATCATTGCTTGAGGCTGCAATGGCATCAGAGAGCCGAAATGAAATATCGCGCGATCAACTGAAGTCCATAGTAGCTGAGTTGGGATTGGATTTATTGAAGCCGGATGGTACCATATCCCAGACTCAGAAGAAAGGAAGGTCATTTACTCATCGACGGTTAGGCGAGGAACTCCAAGGTCTTCTTGTATCACGAAGGCGACCGACGAGATATGGTAGTCCGGTGGTGTCACCAAAGAAGCATTTGCTAAGCAGCTCGAGTGCAGTGGCTACGCGAGCCAATCCTGACTCTGCATCAACCGACCTAACGCCCCAGCGAACTGTTTTTGGACCGAGTGGTGAGGTTGATGCTATTGCCCTACACACAGCTTCGTTGCTTGGTAAATCGTGGGTGATGTCAAAACAGATTCCTAACTTAATCGTCCATCAGTTTGTTCCTCGCCGCCAAGTCCCGATCGTAGACCAATCGAATGCCGCTGGGAGACCGCCACCTATTTCTCCAAGAGAACTGGCAATGACGATTCGTGCACTACCCCAACCGAGTGCCAAGGTTATGCTCGCTGGAAGCCACAGAGCTGTTGTACGTGATATGCAAGCGTTACGTAAAGGGTCGGTGCAACCTCATATTGGGACTTCAGTCTCTGAGACTCACATGAGCCTATCCGATCTTCGACACATAGATTCTGAGGCTGAAGCAGCTCAGTTATGGCGAGCCTTATTGAATGTCTCAATTGCGATTGCCCGGCCAGCAATTGAGCAGAGCGATTTCGAACCCCACTCATTGTTCACCGCTCGCTTTAATACTGTCGCCAAGAGTCAGGAACAAATTAAACAAGCACTCAAGGAGGCGAGCGCAGACACGGACGATGATCCAGATTCTCGTCTTCTCGAAGTTACGAGTTCACTCGATGCTTCCGGGGCGAGAAAAGGCCTATCCTTCGCACAGCTGCAGCCAAACATTACGAAGCCTTTGCCTAAATCGGTTGCTGACCTCGTCGATATTTCCAGAACTCGTTATTCCACGGTGGCGTCACGGGTATACGAAGCTAAAGGTGCTGCTCAACTCCGAGCGGATGCGGAAAATGCGCGGAGACTTGCACGATTGGTTCGACTTCGACAAGCAGAGGCGCGTCGTCAGGCTCTGAAACTGCTGGGTGTCGATGTGGAGGATCCGCTAAGCGCCTTCATCGATGTGTACAAGCTTAAGGAGGCATGGAAGGAGTTGTCAAGCTCGGATCCACGCTCTGAACAACAAGGAGATTCAACCCCGAGTGCCTCTCATACACAGCAGCTGATAGGCTTCGCGACCCCCACACAACTTCCAGACGTGTCATTGCTGCATGTGGAAGTCCCTCGATCTCTTGATGATCCCCTGCTTTCTAACGTACCTCTGGGACCAAAAACCGAGAGGAAGTATGGTATCCATAATGGTTCCCCACGGTTTCCCACGGGGGTAGCTGAAAAGCACGCCTTCGACCGAGCAGAGCTCCGCTCTGGGTTGAGAGGAAGCTTCTTCTCAAGCGTCAACGACGCACACCCTACAGGGGAAGGCAGCATGGCATCGGATGCGCGAGATGCGCTAGATGCGGCGCCAACGAGCCAAGCACTTTCCAGGCTGAGTATTCTTGGTTCAAGCAGAGTGCCATCTAAAACTGGAGATGATGTACAGAAAGGGGACCTAGAGGTAGTAGACGAAATGCTGCGCCGAACCCTAAATAGGCGTCTCAGTTATGTCGCTTTGTCATTGCTCCATAACAAAGCTGGTCTACCGTTTGATTACGTCCCTTCGACAGGAGGTCAGAGGATTGCTTCCAGAACCGAGCACGCAAGGAAGGGACTCAGGCTGGGTTCAATGGTTGCGGACATAGTCCATCCCAGTGAGCAACGACTGATCCATCCTGACGGGTTTAGCAAGTCCAGGGAAGAATCTCGTATGAGTTGTATTGTACTTCCAACGGAGAAACTGCAGCGTGACTCGGTCCCTGAGCTCACCGATCAATCACCCATCCCAACCAAAGTTGATTCCGGAGGTGCTACTCCACGTGAGAATCGGCCAGCTCGTCCTCAGCCCGACACAGATGATACTGTCGAATCCACTGCCAAGCAGGCGCTTCTGGTTCTCCAAGTCACAAATGAGCTTATCGAGTTGTACTCGGCATTTAGAGGACAACTCGAAATGCGCGAGAAAATGGTACGAAGCGCCTCTAGTACCAAGGTGAGCCTCTCGGGATTGAATAATGAGACGGAAATTGCGTCGCTTGGTGCTGAGGGTGCCGCTGAATTCGTCGGTCAATGGATTAAAGGTCGTGTTCGCGGGATGATGGACGGACGAGACGATGCGCGCATTCAAGAGGCTGTGAGCCTCCTGACAAATCTCGTACGCAGTGATTCGCCGGTCTATCTCTTGGCACTAGAACGACTTCGTCGTCGCGTCGAGGATGAACGAACTGCACTTCTAGCTCAGGAGCTGATGCATGGCAGCCTGACGTCGGGAGTGTCGCTCCAGGAGCATGATGCGGATTTGACTCCAATGGAGGCCGCCGCGCGTCAGAAAGAGCTCGCGGCTGAACACGACGAAGCCATCATCACACAGGTCGTCGCGAAGATCGAACGATCCTTGAAAGACTCAGAGACATCACGCGAAGAACTTGTTCTGAAGGCTCGTGCCGAGGCCACCAGACCATCGACAGTCCCAGATACATCTTCTAGCTCCACTTATTCCGCGATTGGTAAATGGCTTGCACCAACTTCAATGTCGTACCGTGAGCATAATGAGCAGCACGACATTGCCATTAATGCCCTGGAGCAGCTCAGTCGCGGTACTGAAGTTTATCATGGTCTCATTGAAGCAGAGTTCGGACATGCCTTGCGAGACCGCGCGAAAGAGGAGTTCCTTGCATTGGCACGCATGAGGACAGACTTGTTCGGAGTAGGAAGCGATGGTAAGCCGCTCGTGGTGCAAAATGAATCCCCTGCACAAGTGCTGGCACGCGAAGCGTGGGTGCGATCAAAACAATTAAGTGACATGTTTGATCGCCAGCTAAATCAATCAAAACATAGCGATGCAGACCATCTTGGAACTTCTGAGACTCCAGAAAATTCCTCTTCACTCGACCAGACAACTGATGGTCCTGATATCTGGCACTGGTATGACGGCGAACTCGAAGAGGAAACGCCACATGGTGACGTGGCAGACGAAGAACGCCGGAAGCGTGAGGAGCGAGAGTATGCAGATGCTCAAGGCGATTCGACCACGCTCCAGCGTAAAGTACCACCCCTCCCGTTCCACGGTATCTACACACTAGACAAGCGCAAAGTTGAGCGAGACCTTAAAGGTCCAGACGATGATGGTGTAAACGGTGTGCTGCAGGGAGGTGAAGAGTTACCAGTGGACCCAGTGGAGGATGATCTTTCTTGCTTTGATGCTGAGCTTAATATTCACGAGGCGGCTGTTATGCAGGAGAGCATTGAACAGGTGACAGCACGGCGCACAACTACCTTAGGTCTGCGCGACTTACTTCGACTTTGTGACTCGTACAGTTTGGAGTGGAAGCGTATCAACCGGGATTTGCAAAAGCTATCGTCTCCAGGCGTCAATTCGGTCGGAGATAAGAGTTCTACGTCCGACTCACCTTCGCAGGACGATGTAGCATTGCCGGGTCAGACGCTACAAGATAAGCTTGAGCAGCTACAGCTCATGAAGACCAATCTTAAGTGGCGCCGTCGGCTTCTGGCCGTGCGGCTTGGACGACTCCGAATCCTTGCCGCTGTACGTCGCGGATGGAGGCGGCGCCAAAATGAAGCTCTTGAGCAATTATGGACCGAAATGCTCGAGGCGGCTGACAAGGCAGAGCAAGCACCTGGGGCATTCCGAATCACTTCCAAAGATACCTTACAAGCTTTCACTTTTAGAGGCACCGGAGTTATGCAGCGTCCACGTCTCTTTGAGGGGACCCGCGCGGAGCGACTCGCCAAAATGAAGGTGCTGAACATCTGGATGCACGAAAGGGCTATTGATTCAGCAAAGGACTCCACATCCACAGCGGGGCCCTCTTCGACAAATTCTCCTTCTCAGACATCAGGTGTTCCATCCTCTGGGTCTCACGGTCCTGAAAGGTATCAGACTCGACCTAGGCCTGCCCAGAGTACATCCAAGCGGTTCAAGTTGCCACGGACGCACCACCGAGTTCTTGAGTTGCTCTTCCCTTCTCAAGCTGGACTGCTTCGATTGAATTCGCTCGTCTCTTCACAGGAAACAGCGATGGTAAGCATGCGAAGAGCTCCATCGTTAACAAACTACGGCGAAAACCAGCTTCCTGCAATGCAGAGTATGGATTCGAGTGTAGTAAATGATGCTCCACGGCCCAGGCAGAATCGAAGGTCATTGCCGCTGGACACAATTCGTCCGAACAGGCCTGTGGCCGATGATTCGAACGATGGCCCGATCCCTGCCTCAAAGGTGCTTGAGATTGCACGACAGGCTTCCATAACAGCCGAAAGAATCGCAAACATCAGAGCCTCTGGAGGACATGATTCCGTTGAGGGAATCTCAGTCACGCAGGGCCTCAATCGCATGGGGAGTTCAGATTGGAAAGGAGCATTACCGCAAGTTGGAGGCAGCCTTGCTACGTTAAGTACTCAATCCACGCGCTCGACGGAAGACGCACACTCCAGCCATCGCAGTACGTTACCAACCGCATCACCGGGCTTCGGAAGATCCTCGAGCACACTGACTGAAGGACACCCAACGTTGCAGAGACTGAGTAGTTACACTCGGCAGGGAACACTGACTTCAGCATCACAAGGAGCGGGGTCGACGGCCGATCCACAGACACTAGAGTATGAACGACAGCGCAGTCTTCGTGCTCTTACATATCAGCGAGAACGCCAGATCCAACAAGCCCTGCAAGAGAAAGAACGCCAGGATGACTTGGCGATGAACTTCTACTTATTCGCGCAAGCCGTAGAGGCCAAGCGTATTTCATTATATAGGGCTCAGGAATCAACTCCAATTTCAAGAGCAGTCTTCACTACGAATGACGAACCTTATTCTGCGAAGACGACATCTTCGGATTCCGGCTCTCCGGAGGTCACTACCACCACTCCGGTGGTTGATGCAGCCTCCAGTGCCAGAAATCCTTTGGATCTCGAAGCCATGCGACGCGAGGTTAATCAACGGCTGCAAATGGTGATGTCCGACCAGACCCTACCTCCCGTCACTTGGCGGCATCGCCCTCTGGCAAGTCTGTCTGGGGGATCCAATCGTCATACCCAGGCTACCTATCTTTCCGGGGTCCCGCAGAGTCGCGGAGCCGGTACCAGTTCAAACAACAGTCAGTCACAGACCAGCTTAGGAAGGCTTGGTGCGACGCTTGCAGGCCTCGGTACATCACACGTTAGTTCGTCTCTTGGTCAACAACCTGGCCAGGCTCGACCAGCGACTTCGCGAAGCAAGCGTTACACCGCACCACTTTCTGTAATTTTAGGATCGGCCTCAGGTGGCTCTGAGTCAGGTGATGATACTCCTAGGCGAAAGGTACGTGGACCTTATCAGCCGTCTGATCTCTAACCGAGCGCATTCTGATAAGACAGCGAGTACCCTTGCCGAGGATGAAACAACTTGTACACAGCACCCAAACCTGCTGACTATTCGAATCTGAATAAAGCAACATTACACGGTATTATGACGAGATTGTGTTGTTTTCGATACCACTATTGCCGCCAGCAGACAATTGTTGACGACCAATGGCGTCAATAGTTGCCTGCATGGACTGTCGCAGTGAAAACGACCAAGAAGTGGTCTCCGCATCCGTCCTGGCCCGGATTGGGCTGCATACAATCCTGGCCTGCACATTCCTCACAGCTGCGGATCTCGCGAAGTACACACTGTAGAGCCTAGGCGTCATATCACTCTGCGCACATCTGTCACCTAGGCGACGAAATCCTAATTAGATCCCATCGTGACTGTCAAGATAACCAGATATCCGACTGACCGATAACTCGCGAGAACGGGTCCTCCGTGGTTGCACAGGTGGCTCTCGCGGGCGCAGCTTGCGATCGCAGTTCTTTGCTGTCCTTGCGCCGGACTGAGTTGTGCCGGTGGCCTCATACCGTACCCATGTCGATACGAAGAGACGGGCTAGAGGAGGCGGAGGAGGTAGTGCTCTACCAGAATCCAGTCGAATCCATTATCTTCGAGCCGTTCGTTGAAGAGGAGACGGTGAACCTGAGCTCGTTTGCCAACATCTACAGTTATGCTGAGTTTGTTTATCGTGGTGCCACACAGGCCCTTGTGCTTACTCAGAAGAATCTGTCTCTGGTTCTCACTCATCGAGACCATGCAGTCAAGTTGCGATCGTCGCGACGTACCTGCGTGGCGGACCATTTACCCTTGTTAGCTCTTCCACCCAAGGCGATCCTCGTGGGGGTTGCTGCTTTTAACTCGCCTCCTGACGGGAGGCCTGTGATAGCGATCACTCTGATCCATTCTGTGACCAAGGCCAAGGCGAGCCCAGCGCCAGTATGTTATCTCAACATTTATGGCCAACGGTGTCCAAACGGTCACGATCTAGGCGCTATATTCTCTGACTGGCAGTCAATTCAGCTTTGCTTCATTCCATTTGCTCTGCGACACACGCAGCTTTTCACCATATCTCAAGCACTTTTACAAACCTCAGGAGCCATATCCCCTGACGAGGGAGCTTCCGCAGGGCATGCAGTCGTGCACACAGATCTGGTGGTCACAGGCTCTGATGGCACGTGCCATGTCTTTCGGCAATGGGGCCTACCGATTGATACACCCGCAGGTAGCCTAGGTGTGGTCGGAGATCTCGTCCCATTGCTTGATTCCAAACAGCTGCCTTTGCTAACGCAGTCTGATGTGCGCAGCTTACGACCAGCCTTGGTACAGGGACTTCCCGCGTCTCATACGCTAAGCTATCTCCCAATCGGCTTCAGAGCGTTCCCTCCAGTGTGGGGAGCGACTATTGAGGGCCAGCCTGTGCTAAAACCGCTAGTCATACCCAAATTAGAAAAGCTACTACTCTCAGGAGACGACAAACAGGGAGCTCAGCCAGACTCTCAGCTCCAATCCAGCCAATCACAACAACCTCAGCTAGCTCCAGGCGAACCTGAAAGACCGTCCTTCACCGCATCCTTGTATCAAGAGATTCGGCCCGACAGCGCCCTACATCCACTACCCAGTCTCGTCGGTTGTGCTTCACCAGCCATGTGCCTTGAGTTCGGTCTGAATCCTGTAGACGGTACTCGTATTGTGGTTGCCGGTATGCAAGATGGTACCGTGCGATTGCTTGTCTCACCAGCTGTTTTTCCCAAGACAGGGCCCCAATCCAGCCGAGAACAGGCAAACTCAGGTGATGCAACATCGAGCACCCTCGACGAACTCGACCCAGAAGTCAAGGAGATGATCAACGAAGCGAAGGAAGTCGCAAGCGGAGATAGTTCCGCGTCAGTTTTAACCATGACCCCACCCAAGACATTTGTAGCACAGCGAGTCTTGGATGGGCCAATCTCGGCCATTGCAATTTTCTCTTCAAGTGCTACGCCTGAGAAGAGTGTTCGCCAACATATTTTGCTCTCAAATCTTTTCCGAGATCACACGCTTAATCAAAGCATGGCTGCGGCAGCCGAACGCTATAGTAGGCTTAAGCGCAGGGCAACTGAGGTTGAATGGGATTCGGAACAACCAATCGTCTCCTCTCCGCCCTCGTCTTCTGGGTGTACTCGTGCCGCGTCTAGCACAGCTCAACAACCCGACAGTTATGACCCACGTGTCACACCTATGTCTGCTCTGATGACACGCATTCAGGCTTTCGCGAATACCTCATCGCGTGTCTTTCCCAATGGAAAAGGACAGTTCGACCCAACGCCAAACCTTAATTCTATCACTGCCCAGGCAATGTCGACATATTGCGACTTGGAAGGGCTTGATCCAGACGTTCACGTAGCCGTGGCATCTGCTTTGGGCTACGTTGTTGTTTTCTCTTGCGTTACACGCATGCTCTTGGACTGCGCCACACCAGTGTTAGGTTCAGACGGATTCGGTCCAGTGACTTGCCTATGTGTCGGAGACATCGATGGTGATCGACGAAACGAGCTCATTCTAGGCACCGCGACAGGCAAAGTTGTTTGCTTCCAGAGTCCACCTCCGTATATATCGTCGGTCCTGCCCCGTCCACCTGGTTATTCTCGAAGCACCCAGGTTCTAGCTCGAATCTTTGATAAGCTGGTTCCTCCATTAGGCGTGAACAGAACTGGCCCCACTCCTGAGTATCTGGAGCGACTGCTTGACAGACGCGATCAGTCCGCGGAGCCCATAAGTGCATCGACTGACCGGGATGAAGACACTGATAACTTCCATGAAAATGCGCACGAAACACTTCCATACCTTCCCCCGGCGCTAGGATTAGGCTCTGTGCCTGTGAACCTAGTCAAGCGGGCGACTCGGAAGTTGCCACAGTCATGTTATCCTCGCCTCGGTGCCAATGGGACGCTCACATACCATGCAGGAAAGACAGACCAAGTGGATGATGAGCTGACAAGTGAGTACGAGGATGAATACGACGACGACGACGAAGATGATGATGATGATTATTATTATGATGAAGAGCCATTGTCTACAGAGGACAAGAGCACCAGCATCGATGAGCGCATTGCCTACGCGAAGCGTTGTGCATGGGAGAACTGGACACGACATATACCTTGTGTCCCTGAACCCGGTGCACCTTCTCCTTTTCCATTGCGTTTTACTCCAGTGTGGCAGCGTGAAACGGCAGAGCCTGTGGTCTGTATACGACTCTTCCGCAGAAGAATGCAAGTAGACTCAGATCCTTTTGGCCTCTTGGCGGGTGCTGTCGCCCGTGCGAAGCAAGTACCGGTTAACACGCAGGATTCCGAGCTTGATGATGAGGCCTTTGCCAAAGCCGATGCCCTTCGTGCCCGTGCTGACTTGCAAGCGCAACGCTCAGCGTCCAGTCGAATTGACACAATCGAGGATGGTGAACCGGCTCTCTTGGTAGTGATGCAGCAATCTGTGCAAATTCTTGAGGCCAACTTCATCTCGACATCGTCTGCCATGGCAGGCAAGCTCACGATCCTTCGTCAAATCTCTGAGCTTGAGGACTTGCTAACTCAACTCGAGGAAAGTGATGATGAGGACGACGAATAAAAAACCTTAAGGGGGTTGTGGACCCTCGATGTATTTAAGACAATCTGTGCCAAGCTATGCAAGTGGGTGGTAGAGGGTTTTTACAAACCGAGGAATTGGTTTAGCGCATCTTGGTCGTAACATTTCTCTTCCAAAAGGCGATCTATCACCCTTTGCTCAGTAGTATCCCACTTGTACAAAGTGGGAATGCAGGAGAGCTTGAGAACCTCGCTAGTCCTGTAAGGATGAGTGGGGCCCGTCTTCAGCACGCAACCACCGCTTTCGTCACAAGTCGGGACTAGACCCTTGTAGGAGTTCCGTTCGAGCGCGGATGTAACGAACATGGCCTTGCCCTTAAGCTTCTCGATCTGGTATTGGTAGGAAAAACAGATCAACAACGATTGTGAGATTGAGGCATCATCAGGTATGCAATGGCAATCATCACGACCAGCTACTCTTTGTTAAGTAATCACATTTCAACATACCGCCTGTTCAATAAAGGGAGCTGCCTTGACACAGTCGGGGCACCATGGCAGGCCAGTCTCAGCGTTCTTGGACGCGGTCACATAGAAGTAGAGGGTTTGCTAGAAGGACACAATGGTAGGAGGGTATGACGAGCAGCATCTACTTGATGAGGTGTGTTCGCTTCCAAGTCGACCAGACGCCGGTCAAGAGGATCGCGAGTGAGCCTGCCGAGACAAAACAAGCGCGAGTGCTGCATCGCAGGCCAACGGCGACTTTGGGTCATTCAGACCCACGTGAGAGCAGGGCATGCGCATGAATCTCGTTATGCCTGCAACAGGGACACATACCTTCTTCTCCTCGGCCTCGGCGCTGTAGCGCTTGAGGTCTGCCTCCCAATTCTGAGGATCAACGTTTTGCATTCTTACAAGACTGGGGATTGCGCCGCGAAGCAGGCGAGTGTGAGCAAAAATGCGCTGAATGGTGGGGTCTAAAGGTCAGTGCACAGCCAATAAGTCAATTTTCCAGATGCACACACACCTAGATCTCAAGTTTCAGAGGCGACGGAAATAGCACATATGCCTGAAATTCCTCGACATGACTTGGCTTCTCGAGCAGCCCCAGGCCTGGAGCGACGCTGCAGTCGGCCTTTAGCAGGAGGTGCAGGGGCAAATAATCAGGCATGTCCCCTTGACAGGACCAGGTGGGGGGGCATGGTGATCACTCGCCTAGTCAACGTATAGCCAGCCAGGCGTCGCGAGCAAAAGAGGGGGCTGTTTTATTCTTGCGATCCAGGACAATCTACAGTACTTGACTTCTTGAACCCGACACGTAGCTCCTTATCTGGTCATTATCCGCCAAAGAGGCTCAATGCGGACTCAAGGATACTCTTGGGCGGGCTGATGTTGAAGTATCGCTGTGCTACAATCGAAAGGATTTGGTTGACGTCCCAGCCGTAGACATTGTTCAACTCGTTGAATAAAGGTGTGCAGAGAGCTGGCTCATACAGCTCACGAATCGACTGATAGGCTGAGGGAGCATCGTATTCGCACAGCTTGATAAGGAAGGCGAGGAAGTGTGCAGGGTTTGTGTTATCAGGAAACTCAACCTTATCGAAGCTCGGCATCTCACCTGGGAAGTGAACTCTGTAGGCCTCGACGAAAGCGTTGGCATTCTTTAGAGAGCCACGGGCTAGATACACGAGTGCGGCGCGAACAAAACGCACTTGCCGTCGACGAATGGTGGCCATGATTTCATCCGCATCATCGTCCTCACTAGGGCCTTCCGATCCCATGAGCTTGACCAAGAACTCAACATGCTCGGTTGGCATCATCGCCAGGACAAACTCGTCTTCTGCTTGCTTTGCAAACTTCGTTCGGTTCTTTGGAATGTTCGTCTTAAATGTTGCTGCCGCGTACGCTTGTGCTAGCAGACCATGAAGTTGGGCTTCAATCAAGGCCAGTTCCTTGGCGAATCGTTCGCGCGCTTCCTGGCGGGCCGCCTTTACATCTGAACTGGCATCGGATGCACTCAAATCCGGGTTGGCCTGATCAAAGCTTGCCCAAATCTTTGCGTTCTGCTGCTTGACCGACTTGAGTGCATCGTTGATAAATACAATGTGCGGAAGATGCCTTTGCTCAGCAGAAGACTCCAGCTCCTTGCTGTAAGTCTTGGCTTCATCAGTGTAAAGTGGCGAGAAAAGGTCGAAGAGGCTAGTGAAGATGGCTATATCATCTTCAGTTACATGTGAGTTAGGATCATGCCCACGTTCGACCAGTGTGATCGCCAGGTGTGCGACATCTGCAGCTGCATTCCAGAGCATTTTGCTGCAAAGCAGTTCAGTATAAGTGAAAATCGAGTCGCGTGCCCCGTTCAAGTCTTTGCGAGCGATCTGCCGGTTGATCAATGTGAGCATCAATTGTTGGGCTTCATAGGGACGATCCGACGCCAGAAAGTCGTCGATGCGCTTCCGAATCTACATATCGCGGTGGGTGTGTGAGGAGTGCCGTGGTATGAGGGTTGGATGGATTGGCCCTATCCTACGACCATAACATTAAGCTGCAGCAATATGAGGCCTCTGCGATGCATTCACGGCTGACTTACAAGCTCTGTGGCGCCAGCCATCGTGTGTGGTCGTTTCAACTACGTCGTGGATCGATCTATCCGTCACGCCTAGGGAGTTGATGCAGGGATAAGTTAGTGCGTCTTGTCTCTGTGCGGCTCCTTGTCGTGAGTCGAGCGCTACCTGAATGAGAGCCTGCTCGAAGCGAGAGTATGATTGAGTGGCAAAGCGGGATAGGGACATGACCAGGAGTGAGCACATCGAACATCCACACCACATCATATAAGTGAGCGTCTTGCTGACGGCTAGTCGAGCTTACCAGCTCCCTGAGCTCACATGGCCTTCGCTGTCCTCGAGATTCTTCGATGCACCTACTCACAACAGACCGTGACTTAGCAAAAGAGCCTTCAATCTGCCCACCCTCCCTTGTGTCTATCCACTCCCAACCCAGATCCTCTTCGAATACTCTGAGAGAAGTAGATTGCACGCCTAATCTACACCATTCCGCGGATCATTCACTGCTATGTTTAAAATCCAACCTTGCCATACCAGGCTGCTCTGGATGCATACACTTAAGCATCAATGCAGCGTACAGATCTCAGCAAATCAGACCCTCTACCAAGTACTCGAGTTGCACTGTCTTCGACGTTCTCATCAACTCGCAACATGTTGCGAGTATCTCCCATCCGGCCACCCTTTTTCACCCCACCCTGCAGAAGAATTTCCTCGAAAACGAGACCCTTTGAACGCGTTTTTAACCTCATAGGCGGTACCGTTTTGTGCTCATTCCGGTTAGCATGAAAACGTTACTTGCCGCGCTATGTATAGCCGCGGTTTTTAGCCTAGGTGTTCTCGCAGGTACGTAGCCAGAGCCAGATTCTTGGACCGATTTCGGCTTCAGTTCACCCTCCGTTCCGTTTGCGCTCGGTTTCCCCCACTGCTTCGAAGTGCCTCGATCGCTGCAGCACATGTGCACTTAGAGCTGCTCCATGTATCTCGATTGCAATCTCTGTGGACACGTTTACCCCTCGATGATCTTCGAAAGGAGCATCCAACCGAGCTCATCTTCCTCCAATCCCTACCCCTCACTGTGCTTGAAACGATCTAGCGGTGGGACCATCCGTACTGGAGACGAATTGCTTCCGCAAACGTCTTGTCACGGTGGCACCCGATGGCCCTGCGAACCTCTGGAAGCCATCCTTCCGAATTCAAGGGTTTCGGCTATTCTTCGACCAGCCCCTCTATGTGACCGAGGTGCAGACTCCCAGCCCGATGGCTGCGGGTGAGGGAAACGCATCCAAGCCTGCGCGACACGTGTCGACTCGCGTTGTACGAACGCTCCAAGAGTACGCTAGCGCGGCCGCGGGGCTTGGTGCCTCCCTGGTTGGTGCAAAGGGCGCTGAGGCTGCATCTCTCAGTGAGCCAGTCTCAAAGCCCATTGCACAGGTGTATGCGTCAATTCTGGCCGAGCGCGAGCTGGCTGCGCCAAGTACGGCGCAATCATCTTTCTCACTTCTCCACCGGGACGTCGTGAGAGCGTGCTGTGCCGAGACATGCTATGCCAGTCAAGAGGGATCGACCTTAGCCACTGTGCTCGAATCTTATGGCGATGCCGAGCTCAAGCAGGCGTTCGAGTCAGAGCGCTCCGGAGCCAGCTTCGTGTCCCTTTGGCCGCTCGATGCCATTGGGGTGAAGCGTCTCAGAGACTTCTTGGCCAACCACCGCAAGACACTCTTGACAGCCTACGAGCGTGAAAGCTTGAAGCTGAAAGCAGACCTTGAACAATCTCTCGGTCACCATACGAGCATAGCTAGCATTCTCAACGCAATCAGTGAGATTACACGGATAAGCTCGGCACGAGGTGCAAAGAACATTGGGGACCTGCAGCTCAGTGAGGCACCGGAGCTCCCGTATTTGACTAAACAGGGAGCCGAGAAGCTAATCGACACCCTTCTCTTGACCCTGGTGAGGGAACTCGAGCTATCTTGGGGCAGTTCACCCGTTCCTCGTGCAAATGAATTGCGCATTGTTAGCGTTATCGCCCGACCACAAGACGTACCTCCTCATATTCATGAGCAGTTCGAGAAGATGAAAGCTGGAGCCATTCCCGTAGATCACAACATTCTGGAGTCAGTAATCCTCTATCGAGCCTTGTCAGCAGTGGCAAGCACTGCACGTGACACCACCTACCGTGGATGCCGTGCTTGGCTCGCCCCATATGATTCCACAACAGGTTCATTTTACACCATCACTGACCACACAAAGAACCGAGTCAGGCAATCAAAAGTGGAGGTCGAGTCGGAAATGTGCAAGAAGGAGACGAATGTTGTCATCATCCCCCTTCCAGATGTCTCCGATCTTAGTTTGTACAGTCTAGCATCGCAGGTTCGCGAGCGATGCCATCCAACCTCATCAAATGGCTGCATGCACGAAATCCTCGACTCGGCGGAATCTGTCACTCCTGTCGACCCACGCACATGGACAAGCAACCGTTTCAAGTCTGCGACAGCCGCATCCGCGCTTGGTACTGACGAGACAGCGTTCATCTCGCTTGGTGTCGAACGAATCCGACGTCAACAGCAGCGAATCGATGCCGTCGCCGATGCTTCAAGTGACGAGCAGAGTGATGATTCTGCTTATGCCACCATGGAGTCAGCCTACGATTCTGGCTTCTATGGACCTCATCCTGAGAAGTTGGCAACCCTACGAAAAGAATTCATAAGCTCCGCAGTTCGAGGTGTGAACACACTCCCAGATGAACCTATCTTTGTCGAGTTGGCACAGCAGATCTCATCGACCATGCCACAGACCTCTGAAACGGAGACGGACGAGTTCAAGACGCTCGTTGAAGACGTTGCACGGGAGTTTATTCCTGACCCCATTGACAATTGGGAAGCCCATGGCTGGGATGACTGGGGGAAATTTGACACAGAGCAGGACGTCGTGCCACACGTGCTTTTCGAACACTCTCCCAAGCGGTTCTTCCACGGCGAGTTCGTTGCAGAATGGCTCGAGACCAGCGCCCAAGCAACCCAGCTTATGGGCTCTGCCGACCCTCACGGCGAAGCGCAGCCATCTCAGACTGAGGATGCGAATGTCTTCCTTGAGGTCTATTCCAACATTGAGCAGGATCCTGAAATTAACACCGACAAGCTAGCTGAGCTTCATGCGGCACTGAACGATCACAAATTGCCTGATCCTGCGAAACTCTTCGCCATGGGTGGATTCGACTCTGCGCATCCCCACGAACTCGATCCAGAGCAACGAGAGCTTATCGAGCACTTTGCAGAGGTGCAGGAAGATCGCCATCTCGAGGAGCAAGTTCGAAAACAGTTGGCGGAGCAGCATGCTGACTTCATTCGTCCCGAACAGCTTCCAGCCGAGCAACTCCGCCCTCCGTCCTATTCAAGCCTTGCTTCTCCCACACTAATCGAGCATGCCGAATCGGAGGCACTAGCGGCCGATCGCCGAGTACCTCCAGGAACCAAGGGTGTGTTGACCGTCGGTGAACACGATCCTTTCAGCCGTGCGATGGCACAGGCGCTCAGTCAAAACCCCAACTCCCGAAGCTTCAGAGCACCACTTCCCAGTACAGGAGGTGGTCGCGCCGGAGGTGGCGGAGCTGGGGTGATGCCAAAACGTGCATTTCCATTTGTACCCCCACCTCCCCCACACGAGCACCCAGAACGTTGGGATACTCCACTCCCGAAGGGAATGGTCAAAAGAGCTCCAGCATCAGCCAAGGCCGGTCAGGCTCCACTTAAACAGAGTGCCGCAAATCCTAGTGCCTCTCCTAACAATCCTGCTCAACAACAGAACCCGGCGTCACCACCCTCTGAGCAAACGGGCGAAGCTCCAGCGCAACAGCCTGCTGCAGGGGCGCCATCCGAGGCCAGTGGTGGTGGTGGCGGTGGCGGTGGTGGTGGTGATGGTGGTGGTGGTGACAGTGGAGGAGGTGGCGGTACCACATGGTCTGCCAACACCTATCAGAAGCACACGCGCCCTGCAGGTGGTAAGAATCAAGGCCTCGGTGATGCGAATGGTGGTGGTCTTGCAGTGGCTGGTGTGGGTTATGGTTTGGACCTGGAGTTTTCGGATACCGGTGCACCGGTATTCGACATGGCAGAGACAGGCTGGTCTTGGTGCGACTTGCGAAATCCTACTGGCAATCCTTTCTGCCCTTTCCCGCTACCATTCTTCCTCACGATCAATGTGGCAATCAAGACCCTGGTTCCTGCGTATATCTCATCGTCCATCGATGTTGTTGCGCGCGACTGGATGAGTGGTCAAGGCGCCGTATTAAAGACTGCAGAACTCATCCTGTTGGAGCAAAGTGTTAAAGTCGAAGCACAACAGGACCAGAACACTTCGCTGGCTGACATTCCAGCTGCTCATGAGAATCCTATCTTGCATTACGCGAAAATGCTGACCGAACTTCCGCTATCTAAGCAGCCAAAACAGGCCATATCAAAAGCCCCATCAAACGAACTGCCAAGGGTTCGTCCTCAAGTTCGGACGTCGTACAAACCCACAGATCCAACATATTCTACTTCTTCCTTGGTAAAAGAGGAAGAGCTGTTGCAAGAGGCCCGCGCTGCTGGCGAGGCGATCGATCCTTACGCAGAAAAGGCGCTACGACTGGAAAGAGAAATGCTCGCGAACTTGCCCTCCTTAGAAGACCGAAGAGTTGGCCCCAATGGTCCTATCGCCTTCTCAAGCATGATTTCACGCGTTCTACATTCTAAGCACATTGGAGATCCGTTCATCCTAGCGACGAAGAAGGCAACCACAAGCCTTGAGTCGTTCCTGGAACAGCGTGTCAGCCAGTTCCTGGGCACTGATGCGGCCTCGCTGACGGAACTCGAAGCTGAGACCCTTACAGAGGCTTACTCACAACAGGAGTTATCCGAGATGCTAAGTAAACCCTTGCCAGGGTTCGATGTTACGCTTAATTCCGCATCTGCTGAGCATCAAGTTGTGCCGTTTGCCCATGAACTTGCACGCAAGCGAGCTGTGGAAGCCCGCCGAGCAGGACCAGCCAAGCGCTCAGGCACGCAACTACCGCTTTACACGGAGGATGTTGTTGCACAGCGAGCGGCTCAACATGCAGCGCGCTTGCGTCAGGCTACCCAACTCCAAAAGGCGGTCGTTGCTCCAATTGCGCAGCGCGTAAGTGAAATGCCCTATGGCCGCAGTTCTGTGGCTACTCGCGCCTTTGATCTCGCAACCACCCGAGCCTTGCTTAAACAAGCCGGAGTCGAAAACCTCGACTCATTCCCTACCGAGGCGCTCCTGCAGGTCCAAGATATTCTGAACTACGAAGGCGGAGGTGAAGAGGGAGCCAGTGAGGGAGGAGAGGCCGGTGGTGAAGCTGGTGGTGAAGCTGGCGGTGAAGGTGCCGGTGGTGATCCGGCAGCGGATGGCCAAGGTAATCCTGATCAGCCTCCTGCGGAAGGAGGTGACGCGGGAGGCGGTGGGGCAGGTGGTGCTGCAGGTAACGACGCACATTGGTCACAAGACAACATGATTAAAGTCAATGATCGCCAGTTCTTGCTTCCTCAGGTTAAGAAGAAGCTCTACGAGGGCCTTGTGCACAAACTGACGGGCGCTTTGGCTTATGCTGTGGGTGCACACATGTCATTGCAGGTTACCCCACAAGTGTTTGATCGAGTTGTACAAGAAAACAAGGATCACTTGCCAGAAGCCACGTATCATGCTCTTACGCATGTCCTCGGCAACACGTTGCCGCTCACTCTTGGACGCACTGTGCCCGAGATCGTGACCCGCGTGATGTCAGCCCACCTTATCCGTGCTGGAACAACAAGCGCCATCAATGCGCTTACTCCTTCGATCACACATGCCATGACCCAAACTTTGGTCTGGTCCCTCGGCAATTCGCCACTTGTACACTATTACTGCTATTACTGTAAATATTGGGGGTATTATTGTCTCGAATGCCAAGCTACACAGAAGCAGGGCATTGGAAGTGCCTTGTACTACGGTGATTACTTTGCTGCCTACTACTCGGATTACTACTCCATGTATTACAGAAAAGAGGAGTTGTGGAAGCAACTCAAGAAAGAGGGCAGTTAGTTGAAACGCGGCGAGCGGCTGCGACTCGGGTTATGGCCATTGCTATGCCCAAGTCCGCATTGCTCCCAAGTCTCCTGGCCAGCCAGAGTTCAGTGTATCAAAGCTTTTGTATGTACAGTTCCCAATACCGCTAGTAGAGTTATTGTATCATTGTTTTCTAGCTGAAGACCCTCTTTCTCACCATCAGTCAAGCGCAACCCAAACTAATTTGACACAATAGAAACCCGCACACTAGCATGTTTGTAACTCGCGTTGGTAAGTCTGTAGGGAAGCCGTAGTGGCTTCGCCCTGGATATCCTGAGCTGCTTCTTTGGCCAGATCATGGACCATTTGATCTGATCTGGGTCGATGTTGGGAGTTTGCACACACTGCGTGGCTGCTTGATTATACTCACTTAAAACTACAGATTATATCCATCATTCGATCTACCTTCAAGTTCCGATAGCGATTACAGCGCGGTATGCATGCTGTCCAGTACCAGACCCAGGCCGGATCCAGCTGACGGAGTGACGCAGCATTTCAAAAAAATCCTCGAGTGTCTGACCCAAGCCCCTGATCCAGGCAGTGGTTTGTTAAGACTTGATACGTAAATTGGTGTGAGTCTGTGTATTGCTAGATCATAGTATCACAATCACAGTATACATCAGGCAATTCAGATCACCTCGTTTCATCTAGCAGGGTTGGGGTGGCGGGCCAAATACTGATATTTTGACCCTAATTCAACCCGACTTGCGTGTTTGGGCGTCTTGTCCGTTGCACCAATTAATTCGGACTCGAGGACCCAAAAAAATCTTGACGACCGTCTTTTGGAGATCTTGACTCGCAGCGTGCAGCGCAGACGATCTGAGTTGTGCGTGACTCTATGGAGCCTACAGTGCGATAGATACAGTTCGCAGTGATTGGTTTTTAACTAGATCCTGCCCCGGTTCAGCTTATCATGGCCTCCAAAGACCGACGGAGGAGTACTACTAGCCAAGCTGGGAGCGATCGACCTGTGACAAAAGCCTGTATACTGTGTCGCGAGGCTAAGCTCAAGTGCGATGACAAACGTCCGTGCCCGCGGTGCGTTATGGCTGGCCGTGCCAGCCAGTGCGTCGACTACATTCCGCGTCCCAGAGGTCGCAAGCGTCAAAATCCACCTGGAACCACTAGTTCGACTTCAGCCACAGGTACGGCAGCTGGAACCGTCACGCCCCCAGGGGGAGCAGCCGATCAGCAGCACGAACAACAACAGCATGGCCTGACACTGCAGTCACGCACACCACAGCAGCCTCGGCCCCAGCACATGGAGGGATCTAGATCAGACCCGGGTGATCTCAATCGCAACCAGAATCAAGATCCAGCCGAGCATCCAGACCGGGAGGACGAGCATGGGCATGAACACGAACATGATCTATCACACACAGCCGCAGCCGACACTGGAGCGCTTGCAGCAGCGGCCGCGATGGGTCTGGCCTCGGTCCCAGCATCAGGAGGACTTGCAGTCCATCAGAAGCGCCTAAATCCCATCATGCACCACTCGCTCTCCGAACTTGAACCAACTGACACAATCATCCGCAATCCGAATGAACTGCTGGGAGGGCACGATTCTGTAAGCTATGCTGGAACCATGTATCACGATCGTAAAGTGACACCTGGTGCAGGCCTAGTAGCTGCGAGTTCATCTACCAGTCCAGATCCGAGGCTCGGGCAGATAGTCATGCAAGCTCACTCTGAAGATGTACAAGGCGTGGGTGAAGCAGTGAAAGTGATTGCGAATAATACTTATTACGTTTCAGTGCCAAACCAGCCAGTGCGCAATCCGAATTTAGGGTATTTGGCACCTTTGCCTCCTGACCCAAGGCGTCAGCCATTAGGTACGTGAACGAATACTCAAGCAGAGTTCCTCCCGCATCTACTGTACTGTAATGTGTTCATGCTTGTTACTCATGTGTCGTAATCGGTTCCCACACATCTCATTCCACATCGCTGGCTTTACTTCTGCGTCCAATCTATAGCATCCGTAGCTGCTGGAATACATCAGGTCCCACCAGCATCCGCGGGGATGTTTGTCCCGCAGCAAGCTCTGGCAGCATCTCGTCCCAGCATATCCTATACTGAGCCAAATTTTCACCGAACCACGCCTGTGTCGCCTCGAACCGCGATGTCTCAGCAACCGCAACAACCACAGCAACAGCTTCAGCAGCAGCACCAACAACAACAGCAACAAAAACAACAACAGCAAACACAACAACAGCAACAGCAGCAGCAACAGCCGCTGCAGCCGTCCTATACGCCCCATATGGCTCTCAGCCAGCAGACCGCAGCCTTGCATCAGTTTCCAGACTACCAGCGTCAGTACCAATCGCAAGGGGTGGTTCGCCCTTCGCCTCATCACCTGCAGGCCTCGGCCCCACCTCAGTTGCCGCAGCAACACCACCATCAGCTTCACCACCAAATGCAGCACCAAGGTCATCAACCGCCCCAACATGCGCAGAATCCGTCACATACGCTGCATCTTCAAGCCCATCAACAGACCCCCATGGGGCTACCCACACAGGTTCTCTCGCAATCTAGTCATCCATCACAGGCTCACCTCGGCGTACCTTCGAGTAATCTCAACCATGTGCATCCTCCGAATTCTCTGCATGCCATATCTCCGGGGCAAATTGGCTCGACACAACAACACCTTCAACATCCAAACGCCCAACAATTGCTGCCTCAGTTGCAGCCGTTACCACGCCTTCAAGCCCATCCAGGATCACACCATCAATCATCGATGGCTCCGTCGGCTACCACCACTCAGACACCAACCCCAACCCCTCATCAGCAGCCCCCTTTTGGACCTAACACTTCTGGATTCGATGTAACAACTACTGTTATGGTCACCCCCAGCAATTCAGCGACAGGGCAGGCTGGCTTAGCGCCTCGCGGCTACTCCGGTAGTACTCAGCCTTCAGCGCGTCCCATGGACGCGGATGGGTTCCAGGGTTTGGTTCCCTTTCCAACGACCTTGGTTTTGCAACGTGCTGAGTTTCCGAGCCAAGCTCCGGCTTGGTCGGATACATCTACGCTACAACTTCCGCACCAGCCAATGCAGGTCGCTACTCATCAACAACGCGGGCAGATGCACTGCGATGCTGTCAGCAAAGCAGTAGTACCACCATCATATCATGGTAACCAGCATCCTTTGTCAGCGACCAGTACCTCTCAGGAGGGCTCCAACGTCAGACTCAGTAGACAGGCTTCTCTTGGTGGGTCCTTGACCGACCCCATTATGTCTAGCGATGCTGTTACTCAGTCACGTAGCAAGCAGATCAGTGTACTGCAGCATGACTCCATGTCTTCGTTCGTGACTGCGCCGCTTGGGTGCATGCTTGGCTCCACTCCAGGGGATTCCTTTGCTTCGACAGCTTCTAATTACCAGGCGTCAACTCCACGTCATCCGAGAAATCAATCCTCTCGGCCTACCACGCAGAATCACGACTCTCCTTCTGCTCATGGCCAAGCTGCAAAGACCAGTGAACAAAGTGCAGAAGATGACGTTGGTGCACGCCAAGAAGGTGCAACGCTGCAAAGGCCCGGTATCGCTATTAACGATCTTGGTGGGATAGCTGCGGCATCATTTCCAGCAAGCCACTTGCCAATTGGACTCCCCCTTTCTTCTTTTGCAGCAGATGGCCCACTCAGTCGTCTCGCCAACAGCATGTCAAATATCGCCAGCCATAGCAATTTTTATACGCAATTGGCAAACATGTTCAAGCCAATTACCAGTGGTCCAACGTCAAACCTCGCTCCGACTCCCAATCATGGGACAACGAAGGATTTCAGCACCAAAGATCTGTGCGTCAAGGTAAAACAGGTGCTGGAAGCAAAGGGTATGCACGAAGGCCCCGCCACTTTGTCTGGTTTAGTGACAGCAAATTCTGGGTCTACGCCACTGAAATCTCCACGGAGCGGACTGTCGAGCGGGAGATTCTATCCAGGACAAGGGCATGTGGTTTTAAGCAAAGTTGCTAAGCTATTGATTCAAGCCTTTCCATCGAGTTCCGAGCTTCAGCGCAATGGTCCGTTTTCGATCTGGAGGTCACGGGTTGACGATGCGCTAGAGTCTAGCTTGGAAGCTGGTGAGGACTCCCCACTGATGGCAACTGTGACCTGGCTCAGCCCTGAGAGACCAAATATTCCACTCCTTTTTGAACTGGCGAAACTTACCTCGCGCGAAACCTCGAAACCAAGCCAGTCCGGTCTTTGCCTAAAGGCCGATGCGCCACCGGATTCCGCGGCGTTAGGTTCACGACAGAAGTATTTCGCCTCAGGTCGACCCTATACAGCGATAGCCTTTGCTTTAGAAGGATCTGATATCAGCGCTGCCACGCTTTCCACTCAGTTCAGTGCCCTATCACCTGATTCAACGCTGAATCTATCGCCTCTAGCGGAGAAGCCGAGAGCCGAGGCTTGCACTCTGCAACAACAGCCCAAGTCAGTGGAGGGGACCCCGAAGCAGTCCGACTGCACCGCATGGTCAACACGGCTCCTTGGTGCCTGGAATCACCGAATCCTAATTGTCGACGTGGCGGAGGCCTACTTGCGATCTCATTGCTTAAATGCTTTCAGAGAAGAAATGGGATCGAGTCCCAGCATGAGTGCGACCGAGGTTACAGCGCTCGCGACATTCGTCGCTGAGTTCTGTGGCCATATTGTCGCTCAATGGCTTGGGGCAACATCTGGCCATCGTGGTGGTGGTGCGAGTCACTTCTTACCAGTCTTCGCTCACTCGGCAGAAGTTATCGCTGCGAGGGCTTCGGAAAATGAACTCCTTCGTCGCGTGAAGTCCCTGCTCAACACATTCATGATAGAGGCAATGAAGTATCAAAGTCCCTTTAGGGCACAGCAGAAAACCACGGGTGGGACGGACGATTCCAGCATGACGAGTCCAATGCCAAGCAACCGTGTGCAAGGTAACTCTCTGCCTGTGGACATTATGGACAGCGACATCAACATGCTTGATTCATCGAGACGTCGAAGCCGTGGAGAATCTACAGTGGAAGCGGAGCGTCCGGCCTCTCACCAACACACATCACACGAGGAAACACTTTATCCTAGTAACATTCAATCATCGGTTAAAAGAGTTAAGCGCGAGGACGGGGAGCTTTGTACATTAGACTCTACGCTTGAGCTACCCGTCAACCAGCCATTATCGAGTAGTTACCTTCTGGGTTCGATTGTCGACCACAAAGTTTGTTCTTTACAGCAGATTGATTCCAAACCTACTTCTAGATCTGATGCTCCTACTAGTACCGATAGTGCATCACCCGAATTTGAACGAACTTCCTTAGTTATTCCGTTCCTGCTTACACCACCAAATATGTTCCCAGTCCTGGCAACAATTAGCAGAGCTGAAGTTGAAAGCTCTTCCCTTCCTGCAGTGTCATGGATATTGCCAGTTTCCACACTTTGGAGACATTGCGAAGGGAGTGCAGGACTCTGCACGCCTATTCATGCCAATCTCGCGTTCGCCAGAGTCCTGGGTTTTAGCTCAGTCTCTGAGCTCGCACACCTACTTGACCGACCTCTGATGTGGAATACGCTCACTGGCACACTGTACAACATCCGTACTCAGCTGCGCTCTCTGATGTCTGCTGCACGCAGGCGCCGGAGCCATCTTGCTTTGCTAACTCGTTTCAGTCGAGTAGTTGCAGAGAACCCAACGTCTGAAGCACACAAAGCAAACCTTAGACGTGTTAAGATCCAACATATGTGGCTGAGAGAGACTCGCAATTTCGTCTGGACAGCTGATCAGAGCACTTCCACAAGTATGAGTCCTGTCATGGTAATTAGTCAATTCTCTCCAGATCCTGTGCATGTTGTGGAGAGCACTATCGAATATTCCAGACACAGTCACGACTTGTTGAAAGAGTTCGATGCCAAGGAGGATAATAAGGACATTGCACAATTTGTTCCTTTCTCAAGCCCCCTGGAGTACGATACAAGGGAGGCACTGGACAAGTGGGATAAGCGCTGGCCGATTCCACTAACTCTCGTGCCTGAATACGACTTTTCAAAATCTTTCACTATGGGCATGACAGAGGACCTATTGCTTGAGGCATGTACGGCAGCCATCGGACAAGAGAATGTCGTCGGTACGACACTGTCGCATGGCTATCTGATATCACCCCACCTCGGAGTGTATTGTAGGGCACATGACAGTAGCTCTCAGTAACCATGGCTCTCGAACCAATTCGTCTGATCAGGAATCAAACTCTCCTCAAGCATTGCACGTGCACAGCATTCACAGTTCCATGACCTTTGACTTTACCATTTTATGTATAATAAACAAGCTCATCATGGATAGCTTGCAGCTAGCCCACCTACTGAGGTTTGCGCAGAATTGCATTGGGTTGATGGACTTCGGGCTGGTGTGTTGGTTGGTTCCCTGGTCGCTTCCTCAGCCTGGGGACGAGCAGGGCTGCTATTGAGTGATCGGTGGGACTTGGCAATCAGTTGCGACAGTTTTGAGATCGAGGCGTGAACCTTGGCTGCTTCTTCTTTCCTGCGCACCATCTGCCTCTCCTCTCGAAGTCGTGCATATGCTGCAATCAGTTCTTCATTCGTCACGCTTGGGTGTGCTTCACGAGCCATCTGTGCAAATGACAAATTTGACGCAATCCATTCCAAGTGCTGGTTGTGAGATGTTGCAGGCCTGCTCGCACCAGTCAAGTTGGAGGAGTGTTGCGGCGGCGTTGTAGATGATGCTCCTAACCGGTCGTCTGATTTCACGAGCTGCGCCATTAACAATTGATCGGCAACCTTCTGTTGCTGCTCACGCTTCCAAGCGGGATTAACAGAGGGATAACAGATATGACCTGTACGATGAGATATGTACGCTGTAGTTGGCGGTCGGCATGAAGAACGCGGTTCGGAAGCATCACTCGAGGGATAGAGCTTGCCACTAGGTTGCTGGCTGGGACGAGAATGTAGGTCTCGAGTGGAGGGTGAGGAACGAGAAGAGATTGCGTTTGATTCTGCGGGAGTCATCCGTAGCAGATTACGCGGCGACTGCGAGCGTCGGGATCCCCCTCTACTGCGTGCGGTGGTTGGAGGCATACTTCGACAGTACGTCAGCAGCGAGACATTCAGTGTTGCGCACAAGCTAGGCGTATGCATTGATGGTTCATTGTCACGTTTCGATATTGATGGAGCTGTCAGTGAAAATCCAGGCTGTACGTGACTGGCACGTGTGGAGGCTAGCGAGACCTGAGTCGCTGCAGCACGACGAGCCGTATGATGTGGACTTGCGAGTGGAACTGGGGAGAGGGCAGGGCAGCTCAAGGGCGGTACCCGGAGAGGAGTTGGGGGTGGACGAGCTGTCTGAACATTCTGCTTCATCTTCTGATCTAATTCTTCTTGATACCAGTACTTGTGCAGCGGGACTCGAGGAGTTCGAGGAGGAACAGAAGTCGAGGGCTCGGGAGCAGTCGGATGGTTGTGAGCAGGCGATGCTGAAGCCGGTTCGGGGCTCTGAGCACTTGGTACGGAAGAGGAGTTCTCACCGCCATGCGCGTATCCAGCTGGTGGGGTGGAGCTCTGCACCTCTCTGCTGTACAGTCTTCTGGCTGATGGTTGAGACTCCTCGAAGCCTAATCTGAATTCGAAGGTATTCTCGTTGGAGCGATCAGCAGGCTTGATCTGCAAATGGCCAAGTGGAAGATCAGCCAGCACGCGCGCACGAAGGCTCGATGGGACAAGCGGGTTGAAAGCCACATGGAAAAGGTCAAGGGAGCTGCGATGACTCACAATATTACTACGGCGTTTGCCACGCGTCTGCGGTTCGGTTGACACGTCAATCTTGGCTTGCACAATTTCACGCATCCTTTCTTCGGTTCCCGCGCTCTTCACGAGTCGCTCGAATGACTGTAGCGCTGACATTCGCTTCTCGCGGGTTGTCATTGGGCGTAGTTTGTCCTCTGCTCCGTGTCTGTATGTTCTCGTGACCGCGGCTTGGGTTTCCGTTTCGCCGTGTTCTTTCGGTGGATCCTCGTGCTTTGCCTGTGGCGTGGTACTCGATGCATGTGTGGGACCTGCCACATCTACCGGTTCTGGCTCGCCCTGCACTCCATTTGTTGGTGTAGACAGACCCGGTCCGCTCATCTGCAGAGCGAAGCCGGAGGGCTAGGATGCAACTTGGTCAAGATGTCGTTTTCACAGACTGCAGTACAATCTACACACTTCCAATTTGGACCCTTCGTTTGGTTCGAGTAAACAACAACCAATCCTGAGGTTGAATCCGCACGAGCACTCCAGGGACGGCTGTTTCAACACCTATGGAGGCAAGTCTTCTGATCCAGTTCTTCTCGATTTCGTACTTTCGGAATACTCACTTCTGGAGGATTTCTATGCAGGAAGAGTGCGCTGTTATACCATACATCCATGACAGGGGTTCTTTATCGTGTTTTCTGCCCTTGAAAACGTTGTACTATTGGGAATTAGCTCGAACGACTGCCACCCACAGATGGCAGTTTCGAGTTGAGCATTCGATTGAGTGAATCCCGCATAGACACCCACTTGAATATCTTGGATTTCGCTGTCTCACCTAGTATTAATACCTACTCTCCCACTTCAAATCCCATCTCGCCCTCGTTGCGACGTACAGTCAAGGCGCAGAGTTCTGAACTCGAGATCCGCTTCAGACTCGAGCCTAGTTGCAAGTTCCTTCGCTTATTGTATTGGATTTCAACCGTTTGCAACATGGCAGAATCCAAGAGCGTTGATGTCGAGTGCAGCACTGTGTACGAGGAGCCTCCTCATATCTTCTTCTTCCTCACAGGCTTTGGGAAGTTCCTGGGCATCAAGGATAACCCTACTACCCATCTGATGACACACATTCGGGATTACCTGAACCACTCAAGCCCAAGTGGTTCGCGCATCCCATCCAATGCCACACTAGTTGGCACTGATGTTATCCATGTTTCGGCCTGGGGCGTGAATAACTACTTCAAAACCATCCCAGACCGACTGAACGCAGCTTTGCGAGAATATGAGGAGGAACGAAAGAAGAAATCATCCAACGCGAATACGACTACGCTGGGTGTCAGCACGGACGACGCAAATGCTAAGACGACTCCTCCACATCACGTTGTGTTTCTTCATTTCGGTGTAGCCGCGGGTACATCATGCACAAGACTTGAGGAGTGGGGCTACAATCACACGAACATCCCAGACGATGAGGCACACGAGAGGCTGATCAATACACGTGTATTGGACTGGAACCCGTCGTTGTGCCTCAGGACGTATCTCCCAGTCAAGTATCTGTGGGAGCGTATCCGTGGCAAAGGTCTCAGAATCAATATCAGCTCCGACCCAGGTCGATACGTTTGCAACTACATGTACTTCTCTTCGCTCGATTTCACCTACACTATGTCCGCCAAGTCAGTACCTCATGGGCTGACTCCGAGTCCCTGCGACCACTCTACCGCTCCTACTGCCGAGACCACATCAACATCATCCGTCACAGCCAATTCAGTCGCTGTAACTTTCAGCGAGGGTGAGAGACCGGCTTCAACCCACCAATCTAAGGAGCCTTGCCTCTGCGTGACGTACCACTCATTGTTTACACACGTTCCAGAGTTCACCGAGCAGTCAATTGACGACCAGCTCGAGATTGTAGCGAGTCTTATCGAGGAGGTTACCGCCTACATCTCCAAGTATGCCAAAAACTACTGCAGATCGAAGATTTCAGCTGTGACCGCTGCCGGTCGTTTGCTGACCACAACGTCAGGAGTCAGAAACTACACCTTTGATGCAGATTACGTTCCCAACCTCACCGAAGCAACGGATGTTGCAGTGACTCCAGCACTCATGGCACTCACTCATTCCACTCAAGATCTCTGAGGCAACCGAATTCGCTTTAGCAGTACCTGTGATTTCGAGTTAGCACTTTCGACTGTTCAAAAGCTCCGATTTTTAGTCTTTTCATATGACTATCATTTACCTTTCAACTTAGATTCTCATCTTCGATTCGACTTGCTTCCGATCCGCGACCTCACTTCGAGACGTCCAAATTCGGGCCAGGACGGGTAGTAAATCTAGCTCTGGGCCTGGAATGTTGTGTAACATGAAAGTTCAATATAGTGACGTTGCAAGCTTGATATAATTTGTGTAATGTATTGTAGGGCGAGGTTTACACCAATATAATATGTTGGTATTCCTTGAACTGGACCTACGACGGGATACTTCATTCGGTTTTCACACATCTCCAAGCTTCATCTCTTACACACCCTGCTTTTCTCCTGTTTCTCTGTGCCTGCAGCGTCTAGTCGAGTTAACCCACACGCAGGGTTGCTCATTGCCCACAAACACAACCATCCCTGCGATATATCCGCCCTTGAAAGTCCAATTCCTGGCGAAGAGCATAGTCTAGTCTGAGACCGCGGGTGTTGAGCGAGTGACTGGTGTTTCGATCGATACGCAGATCTCGGTAGGTGGTAAGATCCTCTCGGCACACGCTCGATCCTGAATCCAGCCATGATACGTAGTACGGTATTTCACCGCTGGGGGCTCGTCCTGGTACTGGGACTGGCCTTGGCAGTCCTCGCGTATGCAGCCACTGAGCGCGACTTCTACAAGATCCTTGAGGTCTCACGCGGAGCAACGGAAGATGAGGTTAAAAAGGCATTCCGACGACTAAGCAAGAAGTACCACCCCGATCGCAACCGCGGCAGTAAAGAGGCGGAGGAGAAGTTTCGTGATGTGGCCGAGGCCTATGATGTGCTCTCGGACAAGGAGAAGCGAAGGATATACGATCGTGAGGGCGAGGAGGGATTGAGACGGCATGCCGCCGGGGCTAACGGTGGTGGCGGCGGCTTTGACCCCATGGACCTGTTCTCTCGCTTTTTCGGCGGTGGTGGTAACGGCCGCCGAGAGCGACGCCGAAATGTTCCCGAGATCGAGGTCATGCTTCCAGTGACGCTTGAGGACATTTACATCGGCCGTTCCATTGACGTTGAGGTCAAACGCCAGGGTATATGCCACCATTGCCGTGGCTCAGGCGCCGATGGCCCTGATGCGATGACGACGTGCCCCCACTGCAAGGGTCAAGGTCGTATCGTCCGTATCCAGGAGCTAGCTCCAGGTTTTATTACCAAGACTCAAATGATGTGTGATCGCTGCGGTGGCCAGGGTAAAATCATTAAGCGCGTTTGTCCAGTATGCCGTGGTAAGAAAACAGAGAAACAGTATACCAAGCTAGAGGTTACGCTAGAGGTTGGTATGCCTGATGGTACTCGCATTGAGCATGAGGAAGCAGGTGATGAGCACCCAGATCGTCCGGCAGAAACCATTGTTTTCGTTGTGAAGACTCTGCCTCATTCACGCTTCGAGCGCCGTGGTGATGATCTGTATATGAATCATCGCATTTCGCTGCTTCAGGCATTGACGGGCTTCACTCTGGAAATCCCTCATTTGGATGGTCATGTCGTTAAACTTGCACGAAACGGGGTAACCAAGCCTAACTCCGTGTTGAGAATCGCTAATGAGGGTATGCCCAAGCACCAAGCTAAGTCTGAGCGTGGAGCTCTGTACGTAACCATTAGTGTTGACTTCCCAGAGGTGTTAACAGAAACTCAGAAGGAGGGCTTGGCGCGGGTTTTGTAAGCGCGATTCTAGCTCGATGACTCAAGTATGTCAACAACTGCAGCTCTGAAATTACTATGGACATTACGTCTTTTCTCAGTGATGCTGCATAGAAGCGAGGGTGTCGCTTTTTCAACCCAACTTATTTATTATTGTTCACAGGAACCTCTCCACACTGAGTTAGGCTGGTGGAGATCTACCTAGCATAGCGTCATATGATAGTATGAGCACGAAAGTCGTGCCCAATCCAATACAGCAACACTAAGCAAAATATGATTGCTAAGCCTCGTTTCCAAGTCATGACGACGAGGCCTGGGGCTTAGGCTACCGGAGGCCATTCAGAGTTGCTTTACCAGCTACGGTCAGTGTGACAGAGGTTACAACGTTCGCGAAGATCCAGACGGTTGCTAGGGGCCATTTGGATTCCTCCATGAGTGCCACGACTTCAGCAGAGAAGCTTGAGAATGTAGTCAAAGCCCCGAGGAAACCGGTGACGAGAGTAGCGCGCCAGAGCGGACTGACATCTCGAGAGGAATCGAGCCATGCAAGCACAAGGCCAATGGAGTAGCCTCCGATGGCGTTGGCAGTGAAGGTGCCCCATGCGAGTCGGTCGCGGGCATTCAGCAGTGGTCCTAGCTGCCATCGCAGGAGCGCACCCAGGCAAGCCCCAGCGCAGATGCAGGGGATCGCCAAGAGGTCCTGATTTGTCATTGTGCCGAACGAGCACTTCGTTGGGCTTGGATTTGGGTGGTGAGATGTGCGTGCACTGGACTTTGCTCGTCCTGATATGCTTGGGGACTAACTCTGGTGCGAACGCAGTCGTTCCCCAGTCTGGTCACTGCACCCTATCCCGAATCACCGAACCTGGAAATGCAACTCACCAACGGATATTAGTGACCTTTCTCAGAGTGAGGGTACAAGTACACTTTTCTCGGACAGCACGCGGGCGTTTCGTGCTGGGGGTTGCAGGGAGGCTACAACCTATCATGACCGGCTTCAGCACTACGTAACTTGACTGCACATCGTCATCCTACGTCTTCTACACTCAATATGTCCCTGCCAACACATGCCGTGTGAAGGCCAATACCTCTTTATCTCTTGCTGTGTATGCATTGTAATACATCTTAATCCAACCGCCAGTCACTGTTCTCTGCGTATACTCGCGCTATATGAACAGAACCAGCTACAACCCCTGCTTCTTTCGTGTCATATCGAGGAGATTGCGGGGAAAGATCCCATCCACCCGCAGCCAAATTCTCAGGACGGACTCGGTCGAAACTACATCGTCAGTGTTGACGAATCGGGAGATCTGTATATTATCTGCGTGAGTTATCCACGTAGAATCTTAGAGGTCTCATGTCTCAAGCGCCAGCATCCGACGTGGGTGTGAAAAGGCCCCGATCTACCGATGACGAGACGTACACAGTTGCACAGGAGAACAAAGCCTTTGAGGCCATCGGAAGCAACTCGATCTCACGAGTGCGGCTTGATCATGAGGTCCGGAGGTCGGACATGTTCCCCTTTTGCTTCACCGTGATGCCTGATCAGGCCAATGCGCTGAAATCGAGGGTACTCAAGCTTATTTTGGGAGTTTCCTCTGGCGGCAACACACTCCCTGGACCGCTTCCCCACACTTTGACGCGCATGCATCTCGATAGAATCAGGAATAACGAGTACTGGGTGTGCGAGAAGTCAGACGGACTGCGTACAATGTTTTACGTCGAAGATTCTGGGGCGTACCTCATTGATCGAAAGTTTGGTTTTCACCGCGTCGATGATCCAACGAATCTTCTGCCCAAGCTTTTGACCCGCGAGCGAGCGGCGGACGAGCCACCTGGGACACCATACGAGACACTTGTGGATGGTGAGCTGATTTCTGTTGCTGAGATCACAGGTGAGAGCGAACGTATCAACAAGAACGTTCCACCTTCGCAGTGGCGAACCGAGCACTTGCTTGTGGTCTTTGATACGATTGTTGTTCGTGGTGAAAGCGTGAAACAGCTCGATCTGCTGGAGCGTTTGAAGCGTGTACAGCACCTTACGCGACCGATTCGTAACTTGAAGGCGAAAGGTATCAACCCTCCCATTCGAATTGAGTCCAAAAGATTCAGCACCTCGGTGCAGGACATTGTCGGTAGGATCCGTTGTGAAGGAGGAGATTGGATCTATACGGACATTGACAAAGGATTCAAAAGCCTGAACGATGGTATTATTCTGACCCCGAAGTACAACAATTATATGCACGACAAGGATCCTAACTTACCAATTCTCAAGTTCAAATGGCCTGGTCTACACACAGTCGACTTCTTGCTTGTTCCACCATTTGTAACAGCTCGCCCAACCACACTCGATCCTAACGAGCGACTCGAGTTGCAACTCTATACGTCATCTATTCCCGCACCCATGCCATCGACAAGCGGGTATGGCAATCCAAGCGGGACTCGAGGTTCCAAGCCAATTCATGTTCTGTGCAGGTTTACTCCTATCCTCGGCTCTGAGCTCCGTGACCTCGAAGCGCAGGCTGAGGGCAAGCCTGTTGTTGCTGAAATGTATTACGATATGCGTGAGGGACGGTGGCGCATTAAACACTTGCGAAAAGACAAGGACTCACCAAACTTCGTAAATACTGTCTTTTCCTGCATGGAGGCTATGGCAGAAGGAATCACAATCAGCGAGCTTTCGAAGATTGTCACCCCACCCTCCGCATCTTCTGGGTCAGGAGCCCAATCAGGTGCTGCGGCAGCAGCGGCAGGTACTATGAACTCTTCCCAACCCAAGCCGCTCCCCAGCGCATCTTCTACGACACAGTAAACGAAAATAAAGCAACTTCCCTGGTTACCGATCGATTCGATTTTAGTTCCTTGTTGTATTAAACACATCGCTTTGATTACTCATCCTTGCGAGACGCCCCACTGTTACCCTTGCCTCGCACTCCTTCAGATGACCAGAAACGTGAGGCCTTGATCCATTCCTCCGCAGACACGCTGCCATCCAGATAATTGTCAAGATCGAACAAATTGTTTTCGAGATCCTTCTTCAGGAGGCTAATGGCGCGCGTACGTGCATTTTCGCTTGGTGCAATCATAGCGAGATCCCGCTGCCTCAGATGCTCATTGAGCGCATCTTCAGATGTACTGGCAGACACGTAAAGTGCATCGAATAGTGGCTGGGTTTTCGACACAGAGGCGAAGGCCTCGAGACTGGCCGTACGAAGACGCAAGAGGAGGGCCCCATTTGAAAGATCCGCTGCGATAGTGGTTAAAAGCGATGCCGCACCGGCGGAGATTGCCGAAAGATTCGCCGACTCTGATGCCCAGAACACTCCCACAGGCTTGAGTCCAGCCTTGGACAGTTCCGAGAGTGCGATCTGAATCGTCATCGCGGTGGTGTAGGTATGTGTTAAGGGGATCATATCTGTGATCTAGAGGTATAATTGTGAGTGGGATCATTCTTCTGGTTAATTATTGCATGACAGCAACGCATTGTCTGCGAACTCCCACAAAGGTCAAATCATAGGCCTACGTACTGTGTTGGAAGAGGTGCCAACGAGGACACCCGTAAGATTAGAGGCGGGATACTTGCTCGCATATGCGAGCATCTTTACGTGCGCCTCATCCGCGACGATCGCCTTGGCCGGGTCTGCCCCGGTTGTCGACATTTCAGCACTCGGAAAGAGTGTACAGTGGTGATTTGTACACACTGCCAGGGTGATTGAAATGTGTATATCCCGTTCGTGCATACCACTACAGATTATTTCATTCGATGTGCCATCACTTCTAATTTGCTTGATATAGGGTTTCAATACCGCCTGACACGTCGGCCCGGACGTACGATATGAAACTTACGTTCGTCAGCGATATTGCACTGCTCCTCCTGGTGTTGGGGCTGCATTTCGCCGCCGCCGACCTCCCCGTTCACTGTATTCGCACGCAGGTAGGTCTAACATCCACTATTACACATCATTTCGTATTGACATGAGAAGAATATTACAAGGTACTTACAAACCAACTCGTTTATATCTCATCTTCTAGGTTGCTGGAACTTGGGAATTCCGGCTCGGTGCGAATGACAGCCCCAAGCCAGATCTGTGCGGCTATCGCCAGCCAGATCAAAGTGCGCATCATTTGGATGGGTCCTATAGCTACAGACTTCAGCCTGTCCGCACGCTACGCGTGGACTTGCTGATTCCCAATATCGCCGTCACCGAATTTGGCAACGGCACCTGGACGATGGTCTATGACGAAGGTTTCTTTGTGGAAGTGGCTGGCTTTGAATTCTTTGCATTTAATGCATATCTGCCGAAGCCTGGCACACCACTTTCCAACTTGAAGCCCGAGTACTACCACTCGTTATGCCACGAAACATTAGTGGGTTGGTACCACGAGAATCATCGTTGGGGTTGCTGGGGTGGACACCAGATCAAGAAGCAGTTCCCCAACCTCAAATTCCAAGGTAGTGATAGCATCAAGTCGAATGATATTGCTATTGTTGCTCCCCCCGAGCACCGTGGTGAGGTCAAGACCCAGAATTCAATTTTTGCCGACATGCTGGAAAACGCCCAGAACAGTTTGGAGGCGCTGTTTGATACCCAGATCTCCTTTATTGAGCTTGATGCGAAGCTTAGTGGCAGGTCCTTGGCTGAATCCCCAGACCATCCCATTGGTGAGCCCCTGTGGCAGGCGTACTTGTATCCAGAGCTGAAAGGAAAGCTGCTTCGTGACTTGTACGCTTCACGTACGGCAGGAAGCATTCACAAATTGGACCTGAGTACGTGGGAGTCACATATTACGAATCTCCTAACATTGCATGAGCAAATTCAGCAGCAGACCCAGGCTTCGCAATCCACGATGGTGAATGCGAACGCTCTCATAAGGTCGGACGATGAGTCTGATGAAGAGTCCACCCATCCATCCGAGTTGTGGAGCCAGTTCAACGACGAAGTGGACGAGGCCTCCGCAGCCGAAGCAGCTTACACGGCATCAATGACTGAAGAACACTTGCATGCTGTCGATCAAGCACTCAGGAGGGGCGAAATTCCGCAAGATGTCGCAGATGCCATGAAAGAGGCCGCACGAGTCGCAGAAGAGCAAGGTGCACCGCCTCCCCCACCGCCATACTCCATTCCCAGTGAAGGTTTATCCGCACTTATGCCCCCCGAGGGTTATCCAGTGACATCCCCTTTCGAGTTTTCTCAGAACCCTACGGCAGACGAGCTCGAGGAGCGGATTCGCGAGGCACATGCGGAGGCTCGGCATACCGCTCCACTGGCTCCTCTTAAGCCCAACTTACCAGCCCGCGCCCGCGCCTTAACTCATGCAGCTGCGAACTCTGGAGTACCGTCAGCTGTTACTCCTGCAGCTCGTATCGATCAACGAATGCTGCAGCGAACAAATCGTATTCGTAAGAAAGCGGGTATTTTCGACATCTCGGGATCCACAGGAGAGAACCCTCCACTCGCACCTCTTGCGCCAAACGTTCCCGGAGGCGCCAAGTTGGAGCTAGGATATGTGGGAACCAACTACGATGACCGCTATGGAAGAAGGGATCCAAACGATGAAAATACCTGCGAGTATGGCTTGCCATGCAAGTTGGATTGGAGAAACAGGTTCGGCCAAAATTGGATGAGCGGGGTGCGAAATCAGGGCTCCTGTGGTTCGTGCTACGCAATGGCCTTGATGGCAGTCCTCGAATCCCGTTTCCGATTGGCGCACAACGACCCGACCTTGCCTCGTTTCTCTCCGCAGAACGTTGTGTCATGCTCCGTGTATAACCAGGGCTGTGATGGCGGCTTCCCATTTTTGGTTGCCAAACATATCGAGCACTTTGGTGCGGTTCAGGAGTCCTGCTATCGGTACACAGCGGCTGATGGCGTATGCCAAATGACGTGCCCAAAGCCTCCCATCTTTCCCATCACGAACACCCACTACATCGGTGGGTTTTATGGAGCTACGAACGAGGAGACGATGATGCGGGAGCTCATGAATGGCCCGATTGCGGTGGCATTCGAGTCTCCACCGTCGCTCTTTGCATATCGTGGAGGTATCTTTACTGGTCCTCGCCCTCAGGCCGAGGACCAACAAGTTCCTGGTGTTAAGCCTTGGCAACACACGAATCACGCGATCGTCGCGGTCGGTTGGGGTGAGTCGATGGTGTCGGGCAAGCGCGTCAAGTATTGGATTATGAGAAACACCTGGGGTAAGCACTGGGGTGAAGAAGGCTATTTTAGAATTCGACGAGGAACCGACGAATGTGGTGTTGAGAGCATGGCTGTAGCCTTCGATATCGTGATCTCATAACGAAAACATGTTGAATGAGGCCTCGTCTTCGAGTTGAGCAAACGGATCTCACTCATCCCAACTTCAGCAGCCAATCCGTATTTTGGGGTGCTCGGAGTGTTGCATTGATCTACATTCTGACTCAACTAACCCTTTCTAAGCACGCTCAAGATTTCGTTTCCACATGTACATTAGTTGCTTGCGAACATGGTAGTTGCGTATGTAAAGGAGTTAACATGATCAATTAATGGCCGCTTCTGCGGTAAGCGCGACAAGAATACACCAGCTACGACGTTGTTGGTCGATTAAACAACGGTTTAGTTCTTTATAACATGTTTCTACCGGTATTATTGTCTGGGGCATGACTACGAAACCTTCTGCTGACATAGCAGGTGTTGTAGTTGCCGACTCTCGCCAAGCGCTTGGCCAATATGCGACACAATTTGGATTACAACAGCAGGACGAAAATAAACAGAACGGAGGTTCACTTAAAACATAGGGATGCCCTAGAATAAAGAGCTTAACGATGCGCACATAGGCTTTGTCTATATCTTATTCTGCGCACGCAGCACCCGATCTCTGTGCCGATCGCTTGAGCATTGAGTCGATGACAGACTGAAGGGGAGTCAGCTCCTTGGACTCGATGAGATCAAACTCGAGGACGAAAAAGATGAAGTGCTTAAAGCATGTGTTGAGGTGAGCGTCTGCGCCAAGCTCAAGCACCGAGTCAAGGTGGGCGTGGTAGATGTGTGCGTACACGCGGAAGAAACGACGGAAGAGGTTGCTGACACGCTTCTTGAAGTCCTTAGGGAAGGCCTCGCCTTCCTGCATGGGGAAAATGGTCTCGTCGTTAATCTGCAGCTCGGCCCACTCCATCAGATTATCGACATACTCAGGTGCCGAGAGCTCCGTGGGGGTGGTGTACTTGGACGAGTCCTGCCACAGGTAGGTGTAACCTTCAGCAGCGGTCATTGCAGGACAGGTCTCCTTGGTGCAAACCTGTGAAACAGCGCCATAGATGAGGTTCAACTCATTGAAGAAGTCAACTGTGTTCACGGCAAGCCACTCATTGAGGTCCTCCCCCTCGGGGAGCTTCACTGCCTGCGCCATACCACCGCTACCCAAGGTAGCCATCGTCTTCTGAGCGACCTCCTTGAGTTTGGGGTTTTCATACTTAGTCTTCACGGCGCGCGTAGTCTGTGAGGGGGTTGGAGCACGACAAAGGATTGGATGCGGCGATGAGTCTCGCGCTAGGGCAGTTCGTTTACAACATTTTCAAGCGACAGTTGTGTGCGAGTGGCGCGAACGGACTTGATTTCCCCAGGCAAACGGATAGCAGGCACGCGTCAGGCTCTTCTGCTGGAGATATCTCGTGTGTAACGTGGGTATAACAAATGCATTCAACAAGTATCTTTCGTTTAAAGTAGTTGAACATATGATGCTTACCTTGTTTTTGCCGAAAAGATTGAACATGTCGCGAATTCACCTATGCTTAGTCTCCTCGTGAGAATCAGCGTTTCTCCTCGATTCTGGTGAGGAAGGAGAATGGGCTGTTGTAGCGAAGCGCAGCTAGATATGCCACAAACGGGCCGTAGTGACGTTTGATAGCAGATGTTCTACCCACAGATGCTCCACATACATGTGTGGCTCTTAAGCTCGTCCCGTATGACTTCGAAATATATCTCATTTGGCTGGCACGCCGATGATATCTAAAGAGAATTGGAGCAGTCCCTCTGTTTTCGTCGCTTGCGAGACCAGGATCGGCTTTGCCAGTGACTGGACAAGCTGCCCATTTAACAGCGTGTGTGTGGTCATTCTGTACGTCGAGAACTATTCTCGCCTTTCCTATTGCGTCTTTGCGCTGACCAGGGAATGAGACGAACTCGGGGGTGCTGAAATACACCCACCTTTGAGTCTCACAAGCAAGGAAGGAAATCGGATTTCTACAGTTTATACGAAACTGTGTGGCTCTATAAACTGTATTAACCTGACCCAAAATGTCTAACCCATCGTTTGCGAACAACAATATGATGGCAGCTCTCCGGGGCACCGAGATTGCGCCCGGAGAAGATGATGATGGTAAGTTGACTTCGAAATATCTTGGAATATTCCACGTCTTTGTGATGCAAACCGCAATGTTCTAAGATATCTGCAAGTGAAATTAGTTCTCAATCGAGTCTGTGGGCTGTACCCTCTGACAAACCTCTCACCATACCTGCGCAATAACATGAATTGACCCCTTCTCTTCGCATTCGTAGACGCCCTCCAGACTAATGTGGATGTAAGTAACTCGGAAGGAAGACCGCCCGCGGTATGGTTCACCTGATGTTTATCAGTCAGATGTGGCCTGACCGTCTGAACTAAACTACGCTTTTCGATCCGGATTGTGGTGCTGTGCGACCCAGTACGACTAACGAAAGGTACCTGCTTTCCGAACCGTCTCACTACTTTAGACACCCTCGGTGACCGAGACAATTCTTGAGGGCTACTTGAACAAACAGTCGCCCAAGTGGAAGTTGTGGCAGTCACGTTATGTTAAGCTTACGAATGTCGGTCTTCACTACTATTCGGACAAGAACGGAAGCGAAAGAGGTCTCATCCCTTTCTCCATCATTTCCAAGTTTGAAGTGAATGAGAAGAAGAAGCGATTCGAGATCACTGTGAAGATTAATCAGCGAGTTTTCAAATTCGAAGCGTCGTCGGATGCAGAGCTAAAGCGTTGGTCATCTGCGATCCAAAAGGCAATCCAGGACTATCAGGATAACGACGGTCACTACGTGGACGATCCACAAGCACAAATCTCGGATCCGATCTGGAAGAACGCCAAACGCGCTCTGCAAGACCATATCCGTCGCAATCAGATGCGCAATGCTGCAATTCAGAATGTCCACAGCCTTTCCATCAATGATAAGGAGTTGCTGGTCACGAAGCAGCTCTTTGATGCTCTCCTCGGTGATCTCAAGATCGTTCTCGAGGACACGAGCGGGTTGGACCACAGGTTCGGTCGCCTGCATGTTCTCGGTAACTCACACTATACCATGACACGGCGCTCGCTGCTCGTGCATGTCGTCGAGAAGGATAACTCGCCTCTCTTCTCCTCTGTGGTCGATTCTATCCAGGCATACCGAAAGATCAGTCACCCTCTACTTGCCCAGCAGCTGCACATTGGTGAATGCAGTGATGCCGTCTTCGCTATTTATCATCCTCCGGTTCGAGCACACCGCGACAGTCTCGATGCACATCTATCCTATTTGAACTCGTTCCCTGAGGACGCCATCCGCTACATTGCGGCACAGCTTATCTCGATTATGGAGTCCATTCATGCGGCCGGTTATCTCTTCACAAATCTTTGCACAGAGACCGTGTTCATGGATCTCTCGGGTTTTGTCCGTGTTTTTGACTACCTGCTCTGCCTAGATCCAAAGCTTGCGCCCGCAATTGCCGTGGATTACACCACCCCTGATTCAACACTGCCAACTGGTCAAACACAGAAGTCAGACTTCTGGCGCTTGGGTGTCGTGTTGTATGAGCTTCTCACAGGTATGCCTCCGTTCCGCGCGCAGCCTAGCGGTGTAGATGAAGCAACAGGTGAACCTGTTCTTACGTCGCGCGACGTGCTGGCTGAGATTGATCGCTTCGCATCGAAGAATGGCGCTTCACTGCCTTTCCCGGACGGCACATCGCCTGAACTGCGCGAACTCATCATGAGCCTCTTGGTCATCAATCCTAACGCACGACTTGCGTCTTTCGAACGTATCAAGCAGATGCCCTTCTTCAAGTCCATCCCCAACTGGAGCGTCAATGCTATTATGGCACTTCCCCGTCCGAAGTGGATTGTTGACCATATCATGTCGCCTTTGCGCCTCGAGCCTGAAACCCCAGCTAATCTCGATATCCAGCCCGATCCTATCTCTGTTACGCGCGTTTCCGTAACCATTTCGTCGGCAAGACTTCCTAAGGAGTTGACAAATCGTGTATATTATCAGATTTCTTGTGAAGGGCAAACGGACCGTTCGCAGGTTGCAACTGATGCAGCTTCATTCACCGTTAGCAGTGTCTTCGAACTGCTCTCTAAGGATGTGCCAGATTCCGCCGATATGATCATCGAACTGTATTCAAGAAAGCATGAAAATGCGCTGATTGGTACTGTGCAGGTACCTTTGAAGGCGATTCGTAACGGACTGATGGGAAGTGGTAATATGGCGTTGACAATCTACACTCCAGAAGGAACTCCTGTAGGCGAACTCATCGCAAGCTTTGTCTGGCGTGAGGACGACATCCCGCTTAACGGAGGTATCCTGGATATGTTCACTCCGCCCGAACAGCCTCTAGGGTTCTATCAACTGTTCGGCAGCAAGCGTTCACCTGACAACCCTCTCAAATTGCTTGAGATGATTACCAATGCAACTTGGGCGAAGGAACTTGGCGAGCGTTTCAAGACTGAACCTGGCCAAGATGAGGTTACTCCTGAAATTGAGTTCACTCCTGGTGGCACGACGACCACTACTCCAGTTGTCGTAACAGGTTCACCAAATGCCAGCGCTCGTTCCTACACAGCACTACCTGCAAGCCCAATGACAGGTCCAATCAACACAAACACCGTTCGCTTGCAGCGTAGTGCGCAAACCGCCACAATGCGCAACGTTTTGGTGAACTCACCCGGACAGCTCGCTACCATGCGAGTTGGTCCAACCAGTGCGACCACTCGGGCGTTGCCATCGTTTGTTAATCCAGCTGATGAAGCTGCGCAAGCGGCAGCCGTTGCGGCTGCTCAGGCTGCTGCTACAGCGGCAACATCGAGCCCACGTACCGGTCCGTATTCACCATCGACTTCAGCGGTTGGCGAATCACCAGCCGCTGGCTCTGCTGCGCATGGACGTGCACCATCTTCGTTTACACTTTCAGGCCCCGAGGGAACGCCAGCTGGAAGCGGTACGCCCACAAGTGGTGCTACAGCCACCCCACCGAATGCAACAGCCCGCGGTCATCGTAGCTCCACTATTGTACCACCTACTGGCTTGGCACTCCCCGCCTTGCCACAAACGCCCATTGCGAATCAGGCTCAGCTTCGACAACCTCCGCCCTTGCCAACTCCCAATCCGCCAGCGCAGCCTGCACAGCCTCTGCCCCAGCAGCCTCCTCAGTCGGGCTCGCTCAATCTTCCGCCTGCACTTCCCCCTCGACCTTCGGTCGCCTCGCCTACAACTGAAGCCCTTGCAGCAGCAAATGCCAACACCACCGCTGCAGCGGCTGTATCAGCACGTGGCAGTGTTGTCGCAACAGCAACCTCCACAGCACAAGGCGCTGCCAGCGCCGCCACGTCAGCTTCTACTGCCACTACTGCGGCAGGAACAGCAAGTGGCTCTACCTCGTCAGCAAGTAGAGGAACCGTGGCAAAGAAGCCACGTGCACAGCTTACGCCCGAGGAAATCGAAACTGCGAACAACAACCCAGAGTATTGGAGAACTGCTACGGATGCCAATACCGGCAAAACCTACTACTACAACAAAGTCACCCTGGTTTCGCTTTGGAAGATGCCTGAGTGCATGATGAAGAACGCTAAGCAGTAAGCTTGGTCACCTATGGAAATTATGTCTGGGTGCTGGGCTTGCAATGAACATTTCCCCTCACCTCCCCGTCCAATCTTCTCACCCAGCACCTAACGCTGAAACGGCAGTCTCCCACAATCGTCATCTCCCTGATGCTGTGAGAAGCTCAGCTTAAGCATAAGCGAGCCCCCATCGAAGCACGCGTGAATAAACACTCCCTGTATAAGTTGACCCACAGCGATAAACGCCTGCTTGCATATACTACCTAGGCTTGTGCGCGGGCAGAGAGGTGTCCAGAGATTGAAACAGATTTGACAGCAGCCTTTCCAAACACCCTGTAAGACAGTGTTGCGGGTGTGTAGGTGGCGTCATCATGACGCGATACGATAGAGCACACTTGATGCTAATGTCTGGTACGTTGTTACTCATCTGGGCTCGCATTCCCCTTTCGCAGTATTTGTGTTTTCATTCTCTCCTCCAAAGACATTTTGTAATCTTCATTTGAGGGCATATTCCACGTGTCTCACGAGTTCTATCGATGTTTCTTTATGAAATTATCAATCAAATTTAGGCATACTGGTGGTGTACCTGCTGAGCATGCTATGCACAGCCGCCCTCGCCTGTGATGTCATAAATCAGGGAGATTTCACTCGATCCCCACCAGTGCTTCCGTCGGTTTGTGCGCAGGTACTGACGAGGCCGACCGAGCTTCCAGATGGCATATGCCAGGCCGGGCAGGAGTATCAGATTCGCGCCCTCCCTATCCTATTGGCAGGTTTATCGCAGCAGTGTGGAGCGGCCGTTGCCGTTGCTGCTTGCGCCCAGACATATCCTGCATGCCCAGCGAATGAAGGCATGCCGAACTCCAAACCGTGCAAATCACTATGTACAAATGTTCAAAACGCCTGCGATGGCGCTGATGATCAATCGCGTTTGCTCATGTTCCCCTCACTCATAAGCACGACCCATTTGGATGATTGTAACTCAGGGTTCTGGGACGACGCTTCGAGTTGTGATCTTGGTAGAAGTAACGCGCTCCCTCCAGAGCAGATTCCCGTGGGGCGCTGCGAGAGTTATAGTGGGGATACATGTAAGGGTAATAGACCCTTCTACGAAACCTCTTCGACGTCACCGGTGACACCACAAACTGTTTATATTCCACCTGGTGTCACCCAGGAGCAGCTTGAGGATTCTATGAGGCGAAAGATTTGGGCCATTGCCTTGACGTCACAAAGTGGACCCCCAGATCACATTACGCCGACTCCCAATGCTCCTTGCGATGTGGCGATGCAGGCCTTCCAGTGTGCGTCCCATTTTCCTCCTTGTGCTGTGGAGACTTTGGCGCCAGGCTTTGATGTAGCATTACCACGTCGACCCTGCCGTGCGCTTTGTGAGCGATACAAGACGGCTTGCACTCCCCTCTGGAGTAGTGATCCACAGACGAATCCCTTGGCGAATCCGCTTGCACAATCAATTCTCGATCCAAGTTGCGACGATACGACGTTCGGAGAGATCAAGTGCGATTCGACTGTCATTCAACCCGGCCAAGCAGCATATCCCGGTACAGTCGATAATTTGCAGCAACAGCAGTATTTATCGCCGTCGTTTGAAGGCTCGCATCCAAATGAGTGGGATGAATCTCAGCTCGAAGGCGTTATTTCGAACTATTTCTTAACACAGGGGAGACTTGAGAGGCTGGTAGCCATCCCACCGGAAGAGACGTCCCGTTCGCTTTCATCTGACCAAGTAAGAACTCCCTTTTTCGACGTTCTGGAAGGCAGCTCATTGGCGTTTGAACGTGGTAACACCAAGTGGTTCGACCAAGACGGTATCACTCTGGAAACCATGTGCAGTATTTATTCGTCCACCGACCCAGAACAGGCTCAAACCGAAGAGTGGCCAGGGTCTGCTGTCGCAGCAATTCATCCTTACTGCTCATATCCTATGGTCTACCCGATAGATCGTACCCTACCGCACGAATTCGGTCGATGTAATCGAAAGTGCCCAATTCCAACTTGGACCCGTGCCGAGTACCGTGATATGGAGAGATGGGCAGATGCATTTGGTACCGTCTCTCTTGTCTTGAGCATCTTCCTGCTCACAACCTACTTGATCTCACCTGAGAATCGGAAGAAAGGATACATCGTAAATTTCATTGCAGCTGCAACTTGGACCAATTTCTGGTTTTGGCTCGGCATCCGCCTGAAGGGATCCCATCAACTCACTGTAGAGTCGCTATGCAAATCCAATGCCGAAGAAGTGCATTTCACAGGCTTTTGCCTCGTTCAGGGTGTGGCGGTTCTCTATGGCATGCTTGCATGCTTCCTTTGGTGGAGTATTCAGGCCGTAGATATTATGCTTAAAGTGGTTTTCAGTGTTGGTCTGGATGACGAGGCTCCCTCCAGCATTAGTCGACGTTGGATCTATAGGATCATAGGTTGGGGAGTTCCTCTCGTACCTGTCATTGTGGCTACCGCCAGTGAGCAAATTGGCGCATATTCAATTGGTCAACCATGGTGTTTGTTCGCCGTCTCCCGACTCGATTCTGCCGAAGACCAGAACTTGTCTGGTCCTTTCTTCTACTATCCTGGTTTCGCCATCACCGTCGTGGGCATCCTTTCCACACTCCTAGTTGTTATCCGCCTACTTCAAGTCAATGCCACAAATGCCGCGCAAAGCCATGCAGATGCCCTCGCTATGAAATACGCCCGAAGCACCCAGCCAGATCAAGTGCAACAGGACTCTTGCCTCAGCACTTTCTGCCAAATCCTGCGTCGCTTGACCGGTATGTTTGAATGTTCGAGCTACACTTTGCTCTTTTTCTTTTCCGTCACTACAGGTTTCTTTGGTGTTTACGTCTTTGTTTTCAAAGTTCGAAGCGATCATCAATTATCTGCGTGGCGCGATAGTCTCATCGAATTGATTGGCTGTCTTATGATTCGCCAATGGCTTTTGAACCAGCCTGGCATGTGTGGCGAAGTTCCTAAAGATCGCATGCCCTATGGCCGCATGCTTGGGCTGGTGCTTCTCGCACTGACACCTGGCTTGGCTGCCTTCTTTATTTACGGGCTCAACAAAACAACTTACTATGCCTGGATTACATTGTTCCGGAAGCTGTGCAGGCGCGATTATGAACACACTACGGCACCTAGCACACCAAGTCTCAACAACCAAAGTGATCCTCCGTCGTCCCCAACAGTTGGAAGCACGAGCTCGGGTGCCAGGTTGTTTGAGAGAAGTCGGCAGCTTCGTAATCGAGGTTCGCAGTCAGCGAAATACCATGCTGTTTATGACGATCCCTCAAGTCGAAGTAGGGGTGGTTCGTTTAGACCACCGACAATCCCTGTCGAGCTTGAGGTGACACCGCGGCAGCCCGATCAGAGTCATAGTAGCAGGTCTTCATTCCCTCCGCCTTTAGATCTGACCGAAGACCATGCACCGACTGATCAGAGCGCTGTAATACGTTCAGAAAACTTAGTCGCTGAGAATGCAATGATGCCGGCGTCTCCTATCACCGAATCAAACGAATCTGTCGGCAACTACACGCCTCCACGATACGCTTCCCCGGACAACTAGTCTGAACCTTTTGAGTTCTTCTCCACAATTCGCGCGTGAAACATCCCCATTCATTCATATTTCGACACAATGTCGGAATACGTGTCGTTGTGGTCTGATTTGCTTTGATTTGATTATGATTTGATTTGATTCGATTTGAGTTCCTCAATGAACTTCTGAAGCCAACGGCGTTGAGTCCAAAGCAACCACTCCTGCTAAGTGCTATATTCTCAAAGTTTACGCTTTAATATATAGTGTCTATAGTAGCATTTCAAACGTTAGATGCCATACGACTTTCGATCACCTGCTTATCCATCGTTTCCAAAGACCTCCTCATCGCCCCGTCCCCGCCCCTTGCCCAATACACCTTTTTTCATCAACTTCATCGTTGCTTGGTTCGCGGGTTCACGGACCTTCATTATGGCATCACCTCTGCGTCTCTTACACTTGTATTTCCCACGTATGATGTCTGGAAGCCCAGCAATTTCCCAGTCGAGTTTGATTTCGCAGAGGCCGCTAGCGGACTCTGGGGTGAAGAAATACAGATCCGAGACAGATTGTTCATGGCTGTGATGGACAGGGTTGCCGATGTGTGGCGCCGGTAAGAACCGACTCATCGTGCACAACACTCCTGCGTTTATCGTCCAAACTTGTTATTTTCCAAACATATTCGAAGATCCCTGAGCAAGCGAGGAGATTCTTTTTCTCGAAGTGAAAGATCAGGCTAGCACAGTGGTATATGTAGTCTCCTACTTGATTGGCATTGCGCCTCAAGATTTTATGCCGACCCTTATCTTAACCTGCAAGTCCTTACCACCTTTCGCTCACTGTATTCCATCTATCGCCAATCCATGACTCTAGCTCGATCTGCATTGCAAGTCCGCAAAGCCTGCCGGAGCGACTCAGGTTGGATTGAAGCGGAATTACATACCATTCGTTGATTCATTGAAATACGTGTCGTTCGTGTTGTGCGGTGACAGTGCGGAGATCGTCAGGAGAGATTAAGTCTCGGGCGGGAGAGCGGTGCAAAGTATGGTTTGCCAACCTACCATTCTAGGTGCAGCCAATTGGCGCACGTTGCGCTTCATAATCAGCTACTTAGTTATAGGCCTTGTGTTGCTCAGCGATCTATCCCAGGCCCGCACTGTGTCCGAAAACGCATGGTGGAAAGATAGCTGGGAGAGGGAGTTTGTTGGTGCCCCCAAGTTCGCCGAACTCACAAAGGACTCAGTAATTGTAGGCACAGAATCAAACGTGGTTGCAGCCCTCGATAAGGAAAGCGGAGCCATTCGATGGCGACGTCCTTTGCTCGACGGCGAGCTGCTCGTTGGTATGTCCAGGTATGACAATTGGCTTGTATCTCTGTCGTCTCAGGTTCTCGAACCATCACAAATGGTCGTTCGAGTTTGGTCAAGCTCAGACGGAGGACTGATTCGCGAGTACTTCCTTCCCCTGGATGCACCACAGTTTGGCACCGACGAAGCTGTCATCTCCAACGAAGTTATACAACAGGCGCGACTGAAGCAGGTCCAAGACTCCTTGAAGGAAGATGATTTGGAAATCGTTATTGCTGGTCCCTGGGGTGACCTGGGTGGCTTTTCGACGGAAAGCAGTCTTGCTGGCCTGGAAAAGATCGTATTCTCGACTGTCCAGCCTGGTTCAGACGCCGAGGAGCTTCCTCCCTTTGCTGTTTTTGCTCGAAATACTGTCTATTTCCTTAGCCTGAAGTCAGACTCGCCTCTGGCCGTGCTAAGCTCTACTGACATGACGAGGAGATTGGGACTACGCGACGCAAAGGCTGCTGTCGTCGGTGTTGCACGAGCAAGGCATGCACCACACTCATTTCTGATAACCGGAATTGTGTACTCTGGTGACGGTTTGATCACGGATGTTGCCACTCTTCGGGTCGTGATTCAAGGTACAAGCGCGCGAACTAAAGCGCTTGGATCAACCAAACTGTCGAATCCCGTAGCTCTTAGCAAAATTTATCAATTACTCATCGTCCCAGTATGGGTCAAGACAGGTGCTCTCGTGTTTTTAGATCGTGAGACCAACAAACTGACCTTCTGTGGCCCTACTCCTCAGGAGAATTCACACCAATGTGTCGCAACGGACGAGTTGACTGTGGCGCTTCAATCCTTACTCACCGGAGGAAAGTTGACTGCAGAACCACCAAGCATCGAGCTCCCCTCCATTAACCGGCATGAGCAAGCTTTCGCACCGCACGACACCCTCGTCGTTGCATTCACTCCTTATGTGGCGTATATCCGTTTCAATATCTCACAGGGTTCCGTTCGTCTCGATGTGGTAGCTCACGTACGCAACGATAAGAATAAGCCGTTGCGAAGCAAACTTTGCCGACCACTCGCAGCATCCAGTGCAAAGGATGCCAGCGACTTCACTCGAGCCTATGACTCAAGCCCTGTAGTGGCTCGAGTGGTCGGTGGGGACGACGTACTGCCTACGTTGCAAATTCTCAGCCTAGGCAGTGAGGGTGAAGATCCACTCACAAACGAGCGTACCTATGCGAATCGTGGTCATATCAAGCGATGCTTCGTCTCTGCTCAGAACGACGAACTCTACGAGGCTTATATCCTGTCGAGTGATGAGTCATTTGCCCGAATTACCCCACGCGTGTCCGGTGCCAACTGGGTGACTGAGCAAGCCCTCGCCAATGTCGCCGCGATTAACTTCGTGGAGTTGCCCGGTGCTTTCGACCGTGGTGCTGAGACTGTCACGTTTCCAGGTATCGCTGAACGAGCAGGGCTGTTTGTGAAATCCGCCGTCGGCTTGGCGAAGAACCTAGTCAGCCTGTTGACGGATTTGACGAAGTTGCAGGCAGAAAAGAATCAAGATCTGTCAGCCCAGATTGGTAACCAGGTACTGAAGCAAACACGTGCGGGTGTGCTTACTCCATTGTATATGTCTCCCTTGGCGACGCCAGCGGCAGGCCATCACAAGAATTCTTTTGGCGATCGACAACTAGTTCTGTTTACTACGGCCGCAGGTAAAGTCTTTGCATTCTTGAGTGACACCGGTAACCTGGTTTGGACCTCTTTTATGGGTCCGCTCGTTGCACGAGCCTTCCACCTGGAAAAGTTCCATAACGTTTTGAAAAGTGGCTCGTACGAGCATCGCGGGAAGCATGTATTAGACATGCTCAATTCTCCTGGTTACATTCCTATGACCTACCAGGTCGAGATCACTGCTGTCCATGCAGTCTACCAGTTGCGACCCCGCAGTGCAGTTGCTATCTTTGAGGCGAATGATGCCGACTCCGGATCTCGTACCGCACTTGTTGGATTTGATCCTCTAACGGGTAAGCCCCACACGATATCGTATCATTACACTCCTCAGCCTGCCGTGATTGAAGACTCTGTCGCACTACTCACGCCCAAGGTGGCCAACATTCTGCCGTTGCCATGGACGTCTCTGTCGCAATCCGAGCCTTTGACCGACCCAGAATTCCATGCGTCAACTCACGACAATGGTAGGATCCTTCTAATCACTTTTAACGATAATAGCATTGCAGTCGTTCCTGGCAGCAAAATCGCAATTGATACACTTGCTAATAAGGCGGGTCTGATGTACTTCAATAAGTTCCGCGGTCATTCGATTCTCGGCCAACGCATCACAAAGGATCTGCATGTCGAGGAGATGTGGCGTCGTGAGATTCCAGCTTCAGAAAAGATTCTTGCCGTTGCAACGACGAGTGATGCACCCGTTTACTCAGCGATCCGCGTCATTGGTGACTTCCAAGATTCCCTGACACGCTACATTCGTCCCAATTTGATTGCAGTAGCTACTCAGCAGAATATCTCCTCTGAACTCAGTAACGTCGTTATCCTAATCATTGATGCAATCACTGGAGATCTTGTGCACAGAGCCGTACAGTCCCGTGCGCAGGGTCCCGCGCACTTGGCGATTGTTCAAAACTCCGTTATCGCCCACTACCGAAGCATGGCTCATGGCAATTACGAGGTCACTGTGCTAGATTTCTATGATAAGCTTTCGATGGCCCAGTACCAAGCAAGGGTAGCAGTCAATGCAGGCAACAAGGCGGCTCGAGTTAGCGACGAGACCACTCGAGCACTGAGCACATCACCTCTCAGCGCGGCAGACTCCTCTCACGTCGTATCGTCTTATGACTTCCAACTGAACAGAGAAGCCAGCCTCCCGGCCGTGCTTCAGCAATCTTACGCGTTCCCATCTGCAATTCGAGGAATTGGCGTTTCTCGCTCGCGACTTGGCGTGACACCCCCAGAATTCTATTTCTTGCTCGAAAACGACTACATTGCGACTATCCCAAGGAACTGGCTAGACGCACGTCGTCCGCAGGGCCAGCCAACCCAGCAAGACTCTGAAGAGGGTCTCATCCCCTACTTGCCATTCATGGAGCCTGTTCCAACGCAGTACTTGTCTCATAACCGCACGATCTCTCGCGCTTCGAAGTTCATGGCTGCACCAACTGGTCTGGAGTCGACGTCATTGGTGACTGTCGCGGGCCTTGATATTTTCGTTGGTCGTTCTCACCCTGCTGGACGTTTTGATGTCCTGAGTGACGACTTCGCGTACGGTTTCCTCATCTTCACAGTCACTGCAGTTCTTGCGGGAGTATGGTACTCATATACAGCGGCTCAGCGCGCGACGTTGAAGAGGGAGTGGAAATAATGCCGACTGTCAACTAGATATATATGTGCTCAATATTCAATCCGAATTCTTACGTACTTGTTTTACTGTCGATTAACATTAGAAATACAGCTCATCAATGCAGTTATACACAACCGCATACTCCCGTTCAGTGACTTATTCAACGATGTCGTCAAATGAGCCACCACCAGCTTGTCTCTTGGCTGCAGGGCCAACCAGTGTCGCAAATGATGGATCGCGTGGGCTCACTTTGCTCGCTGGATGATTGAGCATTGGCTGTGGAATGTGAACCTTGTCCTCCGTCAGTTTGTTCTTGAGGTCATACATAATGTCCACGTCCGTATCAGTGACGAGGGAAAGCGCATCACCCTTCTGACCTGCACGACCTGTACGACCGATACGATGGGTATACTTCTCAATTGCGTCCTTACCAGTGGGTAACTCGTAATTAATAACGAGCTTGACATTCTGCACGTCGATACCACGACCCACGATATCGGTGGCAACCATAACTGAGTAATAACCGTCCCGGAAGCCCTTAAGGGCGGCCTCTCGACTCTTTTGATCTTTGCTAGCATGAATAACGCATACACTGTGGTCTGTTTCAGCAGAAACGATTTCAGCAATGGCATCGCACGACTTTCGCGTATTGGCAAAGACAATAATGGGACCTTCGTCGTAATCGCGAAGAGCAGCGACAAACTTGGACTTTTTAACGTTGGCGTTCGGACACCATTCAATGCGTTGATTGACATTCTCAGAAGTCTTGCCCTGTTTATCACCAACAGTTATGCTGATTGGGTTATGCATGAAGGTCTTTGCAATCATCTCAACCTTCGGGCCCATGGTTGCTGAGAACATCATGGTTCTCCTTGTTGGTTTGTTCGCCTTGGCCTCCTCTGACTCGTCTGGATGATGGGCAGATGGCATCGCACTGAGAACCAAGTGGATGTCCGATTCGAAGCCAAATTCGAGCATGCGATCTGCTTCATCAAGAATTACATAGTTGCATTGGTTTAATACGAGAACCTTGCTTCGAATAAAATCTGCAAGACGGCCTGGTGTTGCAATGATGATTTCGCAGCCTTCTCGCATTGAAAATGTCTGTTCCTCTTTCGATTGACCACCGACAACGGAAACAGCGCGGATGTCGACATGTGAGCCAATCTTCTTTGATTCTTCCTGAATCTGCTGTGCTAGTTCGCGTGTAGGTGCGAGAATGACCGCATATGGTCCTTCTCGTGCCAGGTAATTGTTCAGTTTAGGTAGTGTCATGATGTAAGCCATAAGAGGGAGCAGAAACGCTGCCGTTTTACCAGAACCCGTTTCGGCGATACCGATGACATCTCGACCCTGAAGGGCGACGGGGATCGCTGCTCGTTGAATTGGAGTGGGTTCTTTGTAGCCCACATTCATCACAGCTCGCAACAACAAGGGATTCAAGCCCGTTTCATTCCAGTTACGTGCCGGTTTGGGAGGGTTTAACCCTTTATAAGAGAGACCAAAGTCTTCTCGGAAAATCCTCCAATCACGCTCCTCCATCTCGTCCAATCGCTTTTCCGACCAATGCTTGCCACCGAGTGAGAGTAAATCTTTAATGCGATGCTTCTGACGTGATGATGCAACAATTTTTCGCTCCGCATCGCCCTCAAGACCATATGCCGTTGCAAGGCCCACACCACTACTGGTCATGGCGCCACCGATCGAATAAATATCAGCTACAGCGAATCCAGCATCCTTTCGCAGCTGCTTGAGTGCTTTGGTGTACTGTTCCGTCTGATTAGCCTGTTCTAGACGATCAACTCCGCCAATGCGATCTTTACCAAACCCTAGTGCAATCTTGTACGAGTCCGCGTAGAGAGCACCTGATGTTGTTAAGTCGAGCGTGCTCTCGGTCTCATCCCATTCAAACTTCAGCTTGTTTCTCCCAGCCGTCTTCATTTTGCCTGTCCCAGCTTTGGCTGCATTAGGCACGTCGATTTTCGTACCTAAGTATTGTTCCTGAATCTCCCTCATAAAACGCTCCTGCTCTGGCGAGAGATAATTTTCGGAGGTATTCGCGTCTGCCATCTCGGCAGACGAAAGTGTGGATGAAGCCAAGGATGACGTTCTTGACGACTTGCCACCAGACCCAGCTATACCTAGCAGAGCTGCTGTCGCGCTGAGTTGATTGCGTTCCGACTGGCGCGTCTCCGCGAGTCGTTCGAGAGCTAGCTTTTCACGCTCAGCCTTGGATAGGAACTTTGGAGCGGCTGTTTGATTCTCATGATTGATTTGGCTGCGTGCAACACTTCCGAGCAGTCCGCTGCCGACAACAGAGATGGCCTTCAATGCCTTTTCGGGCGGTAGAGTGTCGGTGTGTTCACGCCGAGAGTCAGAGCCTGTGGACCTGTCGCCACTCCTCGAGGAATCTGTCGTACTAGATTCACCAGCCCATGCTTTCTCTGATGATATTGAGTCCTTCTGATTCTGACTCTTGTCCAAGTAAGAAGCTGGCTTAGCAATCTGAACCGATCCAAAACCGAAATCAATAACAGTCGGCTTTGTGATAGAAGCCGACGACTGCCGTGGAGGTGATCGCGAGCGTGATTGCGACCGCGACAACGATCTGGAATAAGATCGACGATGACGCCGTCGCCTCGAGCTACGAGAAGAAGGACTCCGAGATCTTGAGCGTGAGCGCGAGTAGGATCTGTCACGCCATCGTCTGGGGCTTCGGCTTCGGCTTCGGGATCGGGATCGGGATCGGGAGCGCGATCGAGAACGCGAAGACGACCTTCTTCGGCGTCGTGAGTCGGAGTCTCTGTCCCTCTCACGATCGCGGTCGCGGTCACGGTCACGGTCACGGTCACGGTCACGGTCACGGTCACGGTCACGGTCACGGTCACGGTCACGGTCACGGTCACGGTCACGGTCACG